>TBL_comb47_HYPODRAFT_10000415_pt1 | contig 56581 bp, 65 predicted proteins | sample TroBogypolimnion_40_FD_10682 | JGI IMG/M metagenome (IMG submission 10682)
TCAGCTTGCAGAATTGGTCGGCATTCCTCAGCGGCATATTTCAGAGATGGAAAACGGCAAACGCCCCATCGGCAAAGAGATGGCCAAGAGGGTTGGTAAGGCATTACATACCGACTACAAGGTGTTCCTGTAGATTCAGCAATACTTCCTTTTCGGTTCACGCTATCCAAGCTTACTTAACGGGAGTAAATAAATCAGGCAGGCCGTCACGATCACCGTGGGGCGTGGGAATGGGAGGGGAAATACTTTTGTTTTGGCAATATTGGATGAATGCTATAAAATGAAAGGTGAAGAGGAGGAGTTTATATGTTACTTGTTGATATCACAACAACACCAAAGAAGGCTTTTAACAGAGGGGTAGTAAAAGGACTTGCTGCTCCTGTTCTTTTATTTGCGCAATTCCAAGCGCAACCTTTGATTTTTCCTGCGCCTATTGATTTAAACGTGATCAATCCAAACAGCGGAATCGTTAATGATTTTTCAAAGGTTACGGGAGATCTTTATAAATCTATAGGAAATAATGGCTCAAGGGAAAAGTAAATCATACAAGGGTCAAGGTGGTGCGCCAACACCTCAGGTTTCTCCTTTCTTTCCATAACAGCAAAATCATCAGCATCTACAAGCCCAACTGATCCAGACTAACATCCTTCCTCCTGAGGTTCTGGAGTATTTAAACAATATCGTCCCGGGAGCTGCAGAAAAATTTCTTGAAAACGCCTACGAAGAATCGAGAGCAAGAAGAGCGAATGAGGAAAGAGCCCTTTCTGCAAATATTGAGGCCCAAAAAAGACAATTGGACATTACCGAACACCAAGGAAAAGCCGTTTTCCGAAGCGACACGCTCGGACAGTCTCTTGGGTTTGTGATATGCGCATTCTGTATTGGCGGATCAATATATCTTGAAATATATGGGCATACAGTCGTTGCCTCCATTCTGGCCGCCATTCCGACAGCCGCTGTGATAAAGGCTTTTATTGTCACTCCCAGATTGTGGAGCTCAAAAAAAGAACCCGAAAAAGCTTCTCACCTCTCCCCTAAGCCTAAATAATCACTTGAGTAATCCAAATTATGGATTATGACGAGAATGAACTTGTCGAGGTGCAGGACACCGACTGGTATAAAGAAACTGTTGTCAGCATCACTCCTGGCGAGAACCTTCGCGCCTTCCGAGAAAAGTTCGGTATGACCCAGGCGCAGATCGGGGAGAAGATCGGCGGAATACCATCGAGTACAGCAGCCGGGACTTTCCAGATTTTGGAGCACTTCTTTGATTTTTACACAAAGAGCCTCAACCTGGACGGCACGTTCTCGAAAGACAATCAGAGGGCAATCGCACACCAATATTTCCGTGAGTGCCACGCCCTGGCTGATATCGTTGCGGGAAATTTTCTTGCCGCTTTGTCTCTTGTCCGTACCCGTTGGGCCAGCCTGCCGGATAGCGGAAATAATCAGCATGAGAACTCTGTCGCGCTCTTAAAGCAGGCTTATCTCGATGCAGGAGGGATGATTGCGTAAGCTTCGATTATGAGCTGACGCGTTTCCTATCGATTAAGTTCTGTGGACAAATATGGACAAAAATTAAACAAAAAGGGCTTGAGAATTAACTCTCAAGCCCTTGATTTTATTGGTGCACCCGGAGGGATTCGGACCCCCGACACCCGGATTCGAAGTCAGGCGCTCACGTATCAGTTATTTAGTATTTTTAGTATCTTCCGGTGTACCGTCCATGTCTCCATGTCTCCATACATTTCCATTTAGTAGCCTTCCTTGAGTGCGGATATACTCCCCTGCGAGGTGCTGATACATCCCTGTAGTCGTCGGGGAGCTATGTCCCATTATTGACTGAAGGGCCGACAGATCCAGACCACTGACTGTAGCATTTGTGCCAAAACTATGACGCAGTAGATGGTGATAAACGTGCTTCTCTAATCCAACTTTTTTTGCTGCCCTGAGTAGGGCTTTTCTGATAGTCAGATACGGCCTTTTTGTTTCCGGATTGACAGTGAGCCAGCCGGATACATCTTTCTTCTTAAGTAGCTCGGCCATAAGCCGGTCCGTGGTTATCGGCACGATCCGCTCCTTGCTTCCCTTGCCGACAACGAAGATACAACCGTGTTCCAGCTCAACGTCTTTCCGGGTAAGGGTCATCGCCTCGTTTCGTCGTAGTCCCGCGTCCGCCATTAGCAAAAGGACAAGCCGGTATTCTGGTTCCATGGCTTCATAAATCTTCGTTATCTGCTCCTGGTTAAGAGGCCTGGGCTTTGGAGGGGATGACATTTTTTTTGAAAAACCAGAGATCCGGAACGACAGCTCTGAGCACATCTCATTATCCGCAGCCCAGCGGATCATTCCGGAAAAATAGGCCAGCTCCTTGTTTACCGTTCTCGCTTTCACTCCAGAGGATATCCTGGATGTCTTATAATCTTCTATCGACTGTCGGGTAATCTGGAAAGGGATATATTTGCTGAATGAGTCTCGTAAGGTGTTTTTCCATACTCTCTCAACGTCCTCGATGGTCTTGTCCGCCCTGTTCGCACGATAGAAGGATATCCATGATGGATAAATTTCCCCTATGGTCTTGGGCCGCGACGGAGAAGCAGGACGACGCTGACGCTCCATGATAGAGTCTTCCCACCCCAGCGCTTCTTTCTCGGAAGCGCAATTCACCGTCATTTGCTTTCTGGGATTCTGGTAACCACCAGGGCGGCAGTCGATTATCCAGTATCCTGGACGGGTAGGGTGAGGTCTTACGCTCATACTTGCATGTTATGTTGTGATGGTATATTATAACTTCAGGTAATAATCAAGGGTCCGACCCCTTTCGGGGCCGGGTTTCAAAACTACCGGAGAAGCGTGAGTAATAATGCCATGATTTGCACTATCTGCTTGTAGTTTAACCGGATTTGAATTGTCAGCTTAATCATATTAATCCTATGATTGACGCTGGCAGGCCTGCCAACTTTAAAGGTTGGCTTTGAGGCTACGAAGAGCTTGGCCTGATCAGTCAAGATTCTTGGCCTCTAACGGAGTGCTGGCCGGCACTCCGGGGATTACCTAAGGTCATCTGTTGGCGTGGCCAAAGGTTCCCAACTGAAACGGTATTGTCTCCGGATGCCTACGGAGATGATACCGTTTTTTTATTTTTAAAACTTCTCCAGCAACTCTTTCTTTTTCTGCTGGTATTCTGTTTCTGTAATTACGCCATCCTTCTTGAGGCTGTCGAGTTCTCTCAGTTTTTGGGACGGGGAAGAATCGACGCTGGATGGTTTGCTGGTGTCCGCTATAGCGGGAGTTGGTTTCCCTGAGAACTTTGCATATGCTACGAGTTTGCTTTCTGGATCGAGGGATGGTCTTTCGAGTATTACTCCGTTGATGTTACATTCTGTAGCTGCGCTGCCAATCAATCCGCCTACAGCTCCTGCCAAGCCCCATGCCACAGACACATTATTCACCATGTCGGACGTAAAATACTTTGTTTCTCCTGGCGTGATCGTTACTGCGGCTTTAACTGTACAAAACTTATAGGGTTCCCCACCAGGTATCCAATGAAATTCATATGTACCGGGTAACACATCAACGGCAACGGATTCATCCTTGGCTAGATCTCCAATTTTGATGCCGTTCGCATATACACTCCCTACTTCCTCTATTCTCCATAACTTGTTGCTCAAACTGCTGTTTGTGTCTGAACTATGATAAAACCTTCCGGTGCTCACATAGATGCGGCACCACCCTTTATCCAATGGTGTGAGGTTGGTATATTCCGTGTGGGATTGTGGGGCCGTTCCGCATCCGGCCAAAAGGAAGAAGACTAATAGTAGTAGGTTTCTCATGGGGTTCCTTTTTTGGGTCGGTTATGTTAACGGGATTTGTTCTTTCTTCTTGCGAGGAGGCTAAACCATAGAACAACTACTATTGAGTAACTTGGAACGCAGATTGCTGACACAACTACAGCTATCCCTGTCTTTAATATTGGAAAATTTGACAAGTATCCCAATATTACTACAACACAAAGGATTAACGTTGTGAGCCTAAACATGGCCTTTGCGATAAGGTAGGTTTCCTCCTCTTGGATATTGTCATCCATGTTATTCCCTATTGTCCCTATTCCAAGAACAGAGGCCAAAAGCAGAACGGAACCGATAGCCCAACTTTTTTGAAACAACGCTATAGCCCCGTACAAGAATAAAAGGGTAGAAATCGGTTTCAGAACTAACCATTTCCATTTTTTTGCAAGCTCCATTTCTCTATTGTTTGTTTCAAGAAGTATCCGTTTCGGGGGGTCGTTTTTAAATCCCACACCATCAGCGATAGACATTCCCTTTCTCCTTTAAGGCCTCTCTTGAAATCGCGAACTGATTCGAGGAAAAAGCGGCCATTTTAAGCAGAGTTTAAGATACAGTTTGGACCCGTGTCCAAAATTGGAGGCGGCTACTCCCTTCTTATCTACAACCAGATTTCTAATTACCATCAAGACGAGAATATGATTAGAAAAATTTACCCCGAAAGTCCTGAATTTTCGACGGCCGAATTTTCGGCCGTCGAAGCCTTTGTTCCTTTTTTTGTTACTAAGCAGATTTATTCCGGAATTCTGAAAGATAGTTCCGGAATAAAATGCTTTTCCTGAAAAAACCACAGCGTGGTATTCAGATGACCGCTCTCTTGGTCGATACTATCAACCGAAGTCCCAATTTATCCATTCGATACTTTAGTCTCTTTTTTGTCAGTAATTACAATATCGTTAGAATCAATCAGTCTTTTTAATTGCTCGGTCAACTGAGAAATATTCTGATTTGACAAATCTACTTTCTTGTTTAGTTCTTTTATTTCTTCCCTCATGACAGCATTCTCCTTTTCCCTTTTAATGGATGTATGAAACGCTATAATATTGGAGGCCAGCGCCGGGCCACATTCTGTCCCTGATTTCAGCACTTCTATTGTCATCGGAACAAGCCTGGAGTCAATCACAATGTCATCTGGTTGTTCCTCTTCGTTCTCTTGTAGTTCGTTTGTAGAAATTAATTCTACAAAAGGGCTTCCCTCTCCGGTTCTCAGGTAGTTTTCTGAAAGTTCTTTATTACACCTGTAGAGAATTTTTTCTAAGGCGTTCGTTCTGTTCCGCATTTTCCAAGCATTTAAAGTTCCCTCTTTAACAGAGAGATAATCAGCCACCTCTCTGTATGTGCGGAGTTTTTTTGCCTCCATGATTCTCTGTAGAATAATTTCTATGTTCATATAATTTATTATTGACATGTTCTATGATTATAGAGTATTTTGTAGACAGTTAACGACACTTATCTACAGGCGTACAACAACAATCAACATGAAGTCAAGAACAATGAATGAAATCTGCAGAAAAATGTGGGACCGCGACATGACCGTGTCGAAGTGGTCAGCTCTGAACGGATTCAATCCGCGCTACGTTCAGGCTGTAATTTCCGGGAAAAGAGGAGCCTGGGGGGCAGGAAAAGCAAAACTTATTTTTAAGGCCTTGGTTAATCAAGGTCTTATGACCGCCGACGAGGCGAAGGCGAGGGTAAAATGAACGAATTGATCACAATCGGAACACAGGAAATTTCAGGTGAAGGAAAGCAAACAGTCAATGCGAGGGACATGCACTCTTTCCTTGAAGTTAAGAAGGATTTTTCTAACTGGATAAAGAAGCAAATTGAACGAGCTAGGTTGATCGAAGGGCGCGACTTTATAAAGGTCGCCCAAAAAGGCGAGCTTTCAAAAACAGGCCAAATAACAATCGAATACTTTCTCACCCTTGAGGCAGGCAAGCACATCGCCATGCTTTCCGGCACCGAGAAAGGGTTTGAGGTTCGTGAGTATTTCATCGAATGCGAGAAAGCAGCAAAAACACCCATCCAACTTCCAGATTTCACCAACCCAGCCATAGCGGCCCGCGCCTGGGCGGATGAGGTCGAGCAGAAGCAAGTGCTTCAACTCACCCTTCAGGAGCAGGCCCCGAAGGTCCAGTTTGCTGAAACCGTCCAGGCTTCCACCAAGGCAATTAAGATTGGCGATTTCGTCAAGCTCATCTCCAACAAGACCGGTTTCGTCATCGGTCGGAACAACTTCTTTGAGTGGCTACGCTTTGAGAAGATCATTGAGCGTCGGAGTATGCCCTTCCAGCGGTATATAGACAACGGCTGGTTCGAGGTGAAGGAAGCCACCTACGAGAACATCAATACGAACGGCCCTCAAGTGTGCTTTACGACTCTTGTTACAGGATTCGGGCAGGTTGCGCTTTTGGAGCGTTTCAAAAAGTCCGAAACTTTCAAGAAGTTTTTGAATAAGAGCGCCAGGGGGAACTCTCAGCGTCTTGTCGGTGTGGAGGCTACGGTCTGATGAACGTCATAACCGCCTATCAATGCGAACACTGCAGGACAAAAGTCTACGCGCATAGATCTTCAGCCAGAAGCCACGAATTACGTTGCTTCTGGAATCCGCGTCAAATGGCCTGTGCAAGCTGTGAGCACAGAGATGAAGAAATAAGATTTTGTACACGATTGGACCTTGACCTTTCTTCCAGGAAAAACCTGAAACACCACTGTATTTCCTGGGCTAAAAAGCAAGAAGAAATCGAGGCATAGAGCCATGACAGCCCAGACCGTAGAGACCCTGCTTGAACGAGTCAACCACCTATGCACTGTCGTAGAGATTTTAGTGCAGGAGAGGGAGGCACAGAAGTTCCGTTCTGCCGAGTTAGAGGCGCTGGCTGAGCAAGAGCAGTTGATTAAGGATAAGGGGTTAACGGGATTGGCGGCCGTTAAATATTTACAGGGACTCGAAAGAGAGAGACGAAGGAAGAAGGCATGAATGATGGAACGTGGCTGGTCCTATTTTTCACCATAATTTTCTGTGCAGCCATTGGGTTCAGCTGTACGGCCTATATTCATCATTCGCAGAATATGGTCCCTGCTTCTGCCACATCGTCCATTGGAGACCAGCCATGAAAAATTACATCGGAAGATTCTGCGATACCGTTTGTCTGGTCTGGGATTTTGGCTGCTTTCTTCTATTCATAGCTGGCTGCTTTTTTCTGAAAGAGGAGATCAGCAATGATTGATTATGCAGGCCGCGACTTCGACAGAAGCGAAAAGAATGTCATTTACTTGATCCGCTCGGTCATCTGCATCGTCGCATTCTTGGTGTTCAAATATTTATCGAAATAATAGGGGGAATTATGAAAAGCGCATTTATTCCATCATCATACGATGAGATAAAAGGAACAATCGGGACCGCAAACCCAGGGCGACCGTTTAACTTCCAGAACCACGCGGACCGGTCTTATCTGAATACTCAGCAAAAGGAAAGCAACCCATGGGGTGACGTCTGGAATGTTTACGCCTACGGATGCGCGGCCTTGGTCACTCTGTTTTTGCTTGCTCCGATTTTTATATAAATTTCCACACGCCGGAAACCGCGTCATTCCCTGGATGCGTTGCCGCCCGAAATAATGTCATAGACCCAAGGTTTCCGGATCGGGCGGAGACCTCCTTCAGCCAGGTATTTTCTGGTTCTTTCAGAGCTCGAGCGGTCCGGGTCGAATCTGGGGAAGGCCGCTTTTATAAAAAGGAACAACAATGAACCAAATAGCACTTTTAGCCCTGTCACTCTGTGGCCTGGCTATCCTGGTGTCCGCTGCCTGGATTGTATGGGACGCATGGTGGAACGACAGGGATTAACGAGATAAAAACGGAGTCCTATGTGCAGACTGAACCTGCCTCCTGTAAAAGAGCCAGACCCGAGCATGGGCGGTGGACTGGCAGTTTTTAACCCTCAAACACAAGGAAAAAAATGAAAACGTACATCGGCACAAAGGTTATCAAGGCAAAGCCAATGACCAGGGACAAAGCAGAAAAACTGCTTAGCCGCAACATTGGCGGCAAAGCAACCGGAGACGGTTACCTTGTCGAATATCCTGATAGTTATCAATCTTGGAGCCCCAAAGATGTGTTTGAAGAGGCGTACAGAGGATGTTCGGCCATGACCTTCGGCACTGCTATTGAGGCCCTTCGTAAAGGTTTCAAGGTTGCTCGGTCCGGATGGAACGGAAAAGGGTTATGGCTTGAGCTGCAAGTCCCTGACGCACACAGCAAGATGACACTCCCTTACATCTTCATGTCCTATCCTCAAGATGCCCAGAATACTCCCGGATGTCGGGTCCCTTGGCTTGCCTCTCAGACGGACATGCTGGCAGAGGATTGGAATATCATCGCAGATTGATCAAGAATCACAGCAGTTAAACCACCAAACCTCAACAAAAGGAAAGAAAATGATTCAACCAACCCTAGGACGGATAGTTTGGTTCACGCCAGCCCAAACCGACAACGCCTTACAACCGAGTGATACCGGAAAGTGTGCCGGTATAGTCACTCATGTATGGAATGAAAGACTCGTCAACCTGGCAGTCTTCGATATGCACGGCGTTTTGTTCCCTAAACCGAGCGTACCACTTTTGCAGGATGATGATGTTCCAGTTACCGGATCTCAGCATTGCGAATGGATGCCATACCAAAAGAACAAGGACGAAAATTCAAAGCTGTTGAGCGATATCGCTGCCGACGTTGCTAAGGACACAGCGCCTGAAACTGTTGCACCGCAAGCGGCTCCAGGAGCACCGGCGGCTTAGGCTTTTTAAAAATAAACGTCTGGTAAATCGATAGGCCCGGCTCGTAGCCGGGCCATTAAGGAGGTAAAGGTGGAAAGCGAAAAAACAATAACTGCAAGATGGCTCGACAAGCACGACGCATGCAGAAATGGTGTGAACTGGTTTGTATCTAAGTTTCCGGACGGAGCGTTAATATCTGAGGTATTGGTCGGTCTCTCATGTGACAGTAAAGCAGATTCCGGGTGGTTTTCTTGGCTTATATCGAGAGCTAAACATACAGATATTTCTTGGGTAACCAAGCTGCCGGAGTCCATCGGCGGTTCCCTGGATCTCAGCGGCTGCACTATCCCGGACGGCCTGAAGCTGCCGGAGTCCATCGGCGGTTCCCTGGATCTCAGCGGCTGCACTATCCCGGACGGCCTGAAGCTGCCGGAGTCCATCGGCGGTTCCCTGGATCTCAGCGGCTGCAAGAATAGAAAGAAGTTAAAAATTCCGACCAAATTCAAAGGAAAGGTACGTGAATGAAATGCAACAAGGCCAGAAAAATAAGAGAGCGGAAAAAGCGCAGGACCAACCTCATAGCGTCACTGACGCCCAGCTACAGGAATCAGCAGCGCAAGGCATCGGTGCGGAGGTTCTTGGAGCAAATCAAGAGCCCGGCCAAAACGATGGGAGAATTATTTTCCCTGCTGGAAATGAAGGGATGACCTGGGCCGGTATGGCTGACCTCCTTGAAGCGGCTGCCAATACCATGAGGACAATCGGAACGAACAAGGGTTCCGAAACTGAGAAGATGGTAGAGGCCTGGGGAGACGTTGTCCGGGCTTACACAAAGATACGAAAGGTTTTTGAATTATGAGCAACCCGGAAGAGATATTTGCCTTCCACGTGAGGGTTTCAAAATTGCCAGCGCCGGTCCGGGAATTCCGGTTTCATCCGGTCAGAAGGTTCAGGTTCGATTTTTGTTGGCCTGACAAGAAAATAGCCTGCGAAATCGACGGCGGCACCCACACCAACGGAAGGCATAATCGAGGAACAGGCTACGAAAAGGACTGCTATAAAATGGCCCTGGCTATCAGCGAGGGGTGGACCGTTTACCGGTTCACCTCGGGAATGGTAGAGGACGGGGTCGCTATTGATTTTATCAGGAAGCATTTCGCGAGGTTGGCGGCTTAAAAGAACCATAAATACAAATAGGAGAATAAAAATGCCAATAGGAATAACACTAGGGTCATTGCATGACGGAGCCGTAGGGGAGAAGTTTACTCGAGCTCTCCAAGATGTCGTCATGAATTGCTGTGACCCGAACACAGATGCCACCACAAAACGGAAGCTGACAATTGAGCTAACGTTCACGCCGAACAAACAAGACAGGATGGATTATGGGCTGGTTGCCAAAGTATCGACAAAGCTCGGATCAACGAAGCCGCTGCAGTCCACTGTCACCATGGCCTTCGATCATGAGACGGGAGAGATTGCGGCATACGAGCACGTTCCGGCTCAGCCTTCTCTCTTCGACACCTCAGCGCAGATCATGAAAAAACTGAGGGAGTCACCGGAAGCGATAGAGGGATTCAAGAATCATTAACCGTTAAAATCATAACAAAAAAAAGGTGAGAAAATGTTAGACGCAAGTTTCATTGAGAAGATTTCCGAGATGTCCAAACCGAACAGGTTTGATTTGGGCGGTGTAGTTTTCCATGACAAGAAGATGTTCCGGACCGATCCACCATCGTGCTTGACGCTGAAGGTTGGCCAGCTTCAATCCATTGTGGATTATCTCCAAACTGAGATGGAGAAGGATACCCACTATCTGATCCACATTGAGGGCCCGGAGTCTGTCGAGCTCATAAGTAGATTACATACAGATTACCGGACAAGAGAAAGAATCCTATCCGCTGAACCGAATGGGATCGGTTTCGTATTTGGCAGATATTACGACGTCGAGAACTTTGTCATAGCTTTGCAGGCCGATTTCGTCAGGGACGAAGCCGTAGAAAAGGTCCTGGCTTATGTCGGGAATATGAAGACTTCCACTGAAGTTTCCACGAGACAGGACGGATGCAGCCAATCAACGCAAGTTCGTACAGGCCTTGCTGAGGTAGCTTTAGCAACTGTTCCTAATCCCGTCATTCTCGCCCCTTTCCGGACCTTCATCGAGATTGAGCAGCCGTATAGCGAGTTTGTCCTTCGCCTGAATGCTGCACATCAATGTGCTTTGTTTGAGGCTGATGGTGGAGCGTGGAAGGTTTACGCGGTGAAGGCAATAAAGCTGTGGTTTTGGGCGGAACTTACCAAGATTGAGTTCGATTTGAGCAGAGTAACGATTCTGGCATAAAAGAAAACCGGCCAATCTGCGTCAACAGACTGACCGGTCCACGGAAGAGAAATAACCATAAACATCAACAATAATATCAAATTGCAGGAGGACCGCAATGAAAAAACTTGAATTACTCGATCTGCACCTTGTCAACTTTATGGGTTGCAAGGAGTTTTCTCTGCACCCAAACGGTCAAGACCTATCGGTCTACGGGGCGAACGGAACAGGGAAGACCACCCTCTTTAATGCCTTATGCTTTCTTTTCTTTGGAAAAGATTCCAGTTTCAAAACCGACTTTGAAATCAAGACGCTCAATTCCGACGGCTCGGAGCAGCACAACCTGGAGCACACTGTCAAAGGCCTTTTTCGCTGGGAAGGCAACGTTATTGAACTGAAGAAGGTTTTTGCTGAAATCTGGACCAAAAAACGCGGGGCCGCAACCGCTGAATTCTCGGGACACACCACTGACCATTATATCGATTCGGTTCCTAAATCAAAAAAAGAATTCCAGGAATACGTCTCCACTATCGCCACTGAGGAAAATTTCAAGATCCTCACCAGCCCTTTCTATTTCGCGGAAAAGATGAAATGGACGGACCGCCGGTCTCTTCTTCTTGGCCTTTGTGGCAACGTAACGGACGCCGAGGTAATCGCCTCTGATCCTGAACTTGCCCGACTGGCTGAGATCCTGAACGGAAGGACGTTTGATGATCACAAGAAGGTAATAGCTGCCCAGCGCCGGAAGATCAACGAGCAGCTGGACAAGATCCCGGTGCGGATCGACGAGGTGGTGAAGTCCATGCCGGACACTACCGGCATAAATCACCTGAAGGAAATAGAGCGCATTAATAAATGGGCGGAGGAGCAGGAAGAGATTGAAAAGGCAATCCATCTGCTGAGAAATGACGGGGCCATTATCGAACTGCGAAAGCAGCTTTCAGCCTGCCACACTGAAATTACCAATCTCAAGAATGAAGTAACGGCCAAGTTTGGCGCATCTCAAAAGGTTACTCAGGACAAGGTCCTGGCTCTCCGCTCCAGCATAGACGGTATCGATGCGACGATTTTGAATCACCGTGCGGAAATTGGCCGGCATAAAGAAGAGCAGCTGTTCCTTGAGAAGGTAATCGGCGGATTGCGGCAGGAATATAAAGAACTGGTCGAGGGTGACCGGCTCTTTAAAGAAAATCTCGCTGCCGGTTTGCTCTGCTGTACTGAATGTGGCCAGAATCTCCCGGTTGACAAGATTGAGGAAATAACCGCTGCCCATAATGAGCATCTGTCTGTAGAGAAAGCCTCAAATATGGCTATAGGAAAGGCCAAGGCTGCGACCCTGAACGATATAGGTGCCAAGATTGCGGCTCTTGGCGAGAAGATTGTAGCCCTTGAGGAAGAGGAAATCCCTCTCTCTGCGGAAATGGCTCGGCTTGAAGCCTCCCTGCATGATCCGGATAACCATATGCTTGGTTTGATGATGGATGCCTGTGAGCCGCTGGCCGCCGCCTTCCGGAAAAAAGAGTTGATCGATAAGCGCATCCATCTGGAAGAATCCGGTCAATCTGACAACTCTCAGGTGACGGAAAAGGAAAACCGTCTTGCCGAAATCAAGACAAGCCTTGCGGATTCTAAGGCAAAGATTGCCATGGTTGAATCCGCGGTAAAGGCCCAGGACAGAAAAGCAGAACTCGAAGCGGAACAGAAGAAAATGGCCGCTGAGTTTGAGAAGCTGGAAGCTGATCTCTTCCTGATGGACTCATTCACCCGCTCCCAGGTGGATATGCTGGAAGGCCGGATTAACGGTATGTTTGGAATGGCACGCTTCGTCTTGTTCGAACAGAATATAAATGGAGGAATCCAGTCGTGCTGCAAAGTGACTTTTAACGGTGTCCCGTTCGAAACCAGTCTCAATAATGGCTCCAAGGTTAATACCGGCCTCGATATCATCAACACCATATCGAAACATGAGGGCCTATCTCTTCCTGTAATTATCGACAACTCCGAAAGCGTCACCTCTCTAATCCCAATGGATGCCCAGGTTATCCGGCTGGTTGTCAGCGAGAAAGACGATTCGTTACGGGTTGAGGGCCATGAGGCTGAACTACAGAAAGCCGCATGAGTGAAAAACAAAAGGCTTGGTACGGTCCTGGTGGGGCGCTCGTTACCGGCAAAGAAATTGAGGGGATAACCCAAACACTCACCGAAAGCGGATCGAATTATTACGGGGCAGGTTTCCTTATTGCTGAGTCGATGTTTTACAAAACAGCGGTCATCCTGTCCAAGGTTTTGAATCTTGAATTTCAAGGAGATGCACAATGAGCACACAAGAAACAGCAGTACAGCAAAGGAAGCAGACTCCTGGGCAGCTGATGCTCCAGGCCACCTCTACTCCATATTGTACAGAGAAAATTGAGAAGGTGCTGGGAAAAGGGAAAAACGCCGAGCTCTTTGTGGCATCCCTGATGGAGATTTATACCGCCGATAGGTCTTTGCAAAACTACGATCCGAATCTTGTCATTGCAGAGTGCTTCAAGGCAGCGGTCCTGCAGCTGCCCCTGAATAAGAATCTGGGCTTTGCCTATATCGTTCCGTACAAAGGAAAGCCAACCTTTCAGCTTGGTTACAAGGGATACATACAACTTGCCATGCGGACCGGCCAGTATCAGCGCCTCAATGATGGCATTGTCTACAAAGGTGCCAATGTGCAGGCTGACCAGTTATCCGGGGATGTCGTCATAAAAGACAACGAAATCAACGACACGCCAATCGGATACTTTGCATACTTCCGGCTCAATAATGGGTTCGAAAAATGTGTGTATCTGACCAAGGAAGCCGCCGAGGCCCACGGAAAGAAATTCAGTGCTGCATACAAGGCCGGGAAGGAAACTCCCTGGAAAACCAACTTTGACGAAATGGCCATAAAGACCTGCTGGCGCCGCCTTTTGTCAAAATATGGGATTATGTCAGTTGAAATGCAGGACGGACTTTCATCTGATGAGACAGAAACTCCTGCGCGAGATCAGCTCAAATGGGAGACTGAAGAGAACGCAAACCAGGACTTCATCGACATGGAGACCGGCGAGGTGACGACTTCTACCGCACCAGACAGCGCGGGACCAGGGCAACCTGAATCGTCTGGTAATGCTGATTCTCCTTCTGTTGATGACGATCCGGGGTATTGATTATGGCCATTCAAATAAAATCCTTGGGTAGCGGTTCGGGAGGGAACTGCTACCGTCTTTCGGATGGGTTCACTCAAATCCTCCTAGAATGTGGCCTAACGGTAAAAAAGATCCGAAAAGGCTTGGACTTCCAGCTTTCCGGAATTGCTGCTTGCTTGGTTTCACACGGGCACGGAGACCACAGTAAATCAGTCAAAGACCTGATAAAACTAGGAATTCCATGCTATATGTCCCCTGGTTGTTCAACCTCTCTTTGGCTGGATGGAGACAGTCGGTGCCACTGGGTTTACCCTAGGCAAATATTCACAGTCGGGACTCTCACGGTTTACCCTTTTGAGACAGTCCATGATTCTGAAACTCATATGACCGGTGACACTCTAGGGTACTATATCAAGAGTCAAGCCACCGGGGAGTTTATCCTTTTTGTAACTGATACAGCATACATAAAACCCAAATTTAAGCGACTCGATTACATCATGTGCGAGTGCAACTATAGCGAGGACGCTATAGAACAGAGCCTAAAATCTGGCGGAATCTGCCAAGCTCAATATAAGCGGATCGTATCTACTCATTTCGGCCTGAATAATGTGGTGGAGTTCTTGAAGGCCAACGACCTTTCACATCTGAAGGAAATTTACCTACTGCACCTCAGCAACGGAAATTCCGACGAAGCCCTAATCCTAAAAACCATAAGGCAGTTTACCGGCGTTCCGGTTGTTTGCTGCGCGGAGTGAAAAATGAATGAAACAAAAATGAATCGGCAAAGAATTATCAGGAAACCGGAGTTACTCAACATTGTTGGTCTGAGCGACCCAACAATTTGGAGGATGGAGAAAGACGGGACTTTCCCTAAGCGTTTGCGCCTGGGAGGTAATTCCTGCGGTTGGTTGGAATCTGAAGTTATGGATTGGTTGGCCGAACGTGCTGAGGCAAGGGGGTAAAGATGATACAGGCTATGAATGCCGGATTTGTGGCCGGTGTGGCCCTCGGCATTCTGCGAGGCCTGCTTGATAAGAAGAACATGGAAGATTTCCTTGAGGCTGCCAAGAAGGACAAGGGAACGGTTATTAAACTGCAACACGCCTTTGTCCTTGGAGCCGCACCTGATGGAGAACCGAACTGATGACGAAGCGAACACTTAGCAATCTTGGCCGGGAAATGAAAGAGGCATACGAAGCAGCTGGCCTTGATCCCGTAGCGGTACAGAAATCCCTGGAAGAAATACCAGGGGCCTGGGAAGAGAAGGAAATTCCAGACATACCAATGTTCAACCACTCACTGTCTTCTAACATCGAGGCACTGGGGTTTCAACGGGCATCTGAGGAAGCTATAACCGGCACCCTGGCTATCAAGTTCAAGTCGGGAGGCCTGTATCATTATGAGAATTTCCCGGACGATATGTATAGAGATTTGTGTGCAGCTGACTCTGTCGGGAAGTTCTTCCATATGCACGTCCGGGGTAAGTTCTCGGGCGAGAGGGTGGGGTGAAGGGATGATCGATTTAAAACAACATGAACTCCATATTTGGCAGCGTGAAAATTTCGGATCTCATGAAGATGATCTTTTAAAATGCGCGCTTGGAATGGCCGAAGAAGTTGGTGAAACATGCCACCATATTCTGAAAGGAGCTCAAAAAATCCGTGGAGGCGTGAACGGCATTAACAAGGAGCAGGTTGCTGATGGTGTAGCGGATACACTGATATATGGTCTTCAAATCCTCTCAATTTTAGGACTGGATGCCGAACGAGAAATTTCCAAAGTTATCGATGAGGTTTTGAAACGAAATTGGAATGAAGATCCATCAGGAAAAGTTTTTTCTGAACCAATTCAACATATTCAGGTTTGAGGATTGAGAAATGACAATTCCAACAAAAATAATAGAGATCCACTCCGAGGGAATTGGCACCCCGAACTACTACAAGACCGACACGGGCGTTTTCACGACTCAGCAGATGGCGGATTTCTTCAACCTGACCACAAAAGCGTTTATCCGATTTATCAGGATTCACGGCCATGAGCACCGTAACGCTTGCAAGGTCCGGTCGAGAAAAGCGGAGAAGAAGCAGCCCACCTTGCGAATAATCGAGGAGTTGCCCAGGAAGAAGAACCGGCGATCTTTCCTTACCAATCAAGGTGTGATGTCACCAACCCGGATTTGTGCTCTGACTGGCATGCCGCTCGGGACGTTCTACTGGCGGACCCAGACTGAAGATATGACTAACCCTGATTTCTTTGCGCCTGGGCGGCGATGGAGGAGCAACGCTGAAGAAAAAGTAAAGTACCTCAGTAAAGAGCAAAAGAAACGAGAACAGGAGAAAATAAGCAAAATAGCTCAACAGATTTCTATGTCTGGGAACTCTGGCATTGCGGCTATTGATCCTATCCAGGTTAAGGTCTCAAGACCGGTAATAAGGGAGGTTGAAAAGAAGAAGCGGCCAAAACAGACGCTCGAGGAAAGGGACGCAGACTACCGTAAGGCACTCAGGCAGGCTGTCTATGCCGGCAACACTATGGCTCTGGCTCCTGGTGGTGGGGTTAGTTTACGGGGGAGAGGAGAATGATAAGGAAAATTATTTTAAAGGAAAACAATGCAACCAGAACGATTTGACAAAATAACAGAAGAGCAGATTCAGGACATCAGAAGGACCTTACTCCTGAAAAGTAAAGAGTATGCAAGGCGAGGGGATCGGCTGAGCAATTTCAAGACGGCAGCCAGGTTTGACACGAAGATCGAAGAGACGCCGGAACGGGCCTTGTGGGGTATGTGGCGGAAACATTTGGTGTCGATCTTGGATATCATTGACGACCTGGACAACGATATCCTTCCTTCTGTGCCACTCCTGAACGAAAAATGCCGTGACGTTGTGAACTACGCTATCCTTTTAAAGGCGTTAATTTTGGAGCGGTATGATATGTTCGTTAATGATAAAATTATCAATAAGCAAGAAACGGACGCTAATATGTCGAAGGCTATAAATGACACCATGACCGTTGGTACCGGTATTTTGAAACACATCCCTGTGCGGGATTTTATGCAAGTTTGCGACGACGACGAAATAAAGGGATTCAAGCCGCATCCTTGTATTGATTCTCATGATTACGTGCCGGAATCACTAATGGCGTCACTGAATAACAAGAAATGAGCGGAGATAGACAGGACGTCCCTTGCAAGATGCAGCGCGGGGAAAAGATGCCGGTTGGCTGGTGCGACCTGGTTCAATTTGCCGAGATTTGCGAGGGATGTCCGTACAATAAAGGGCGGGATGTCAGTTTGTATCAAAAGGAAATCTATGGAAAGTGAAACCTTTATAACGATTCCGAATTTCGAGAAATGGCAGCATTACAAAGATAGGTGTCCTCCGTGGATTAAACTTCATCGTGACATCCTGAATGACTATAAATTTTCACGCTTGCAAGATGCTAGCAAGGCGCATCTTGTCTTGATTTGGTTGCTTGCAAGCCAGATGGAAAACCGAATTCCAAACGACCCCAAATGGATTGCTCAAAGAATAGGGTCAACGTCTAAGGTTGACGTTGAGGAACTTCAAACCATTGGATTTATTAAAATTGTGCAATCTGATAGCAACGCGCTAGCAGATTGCAAGCAAGATGGTATTGGAGAGACAGAGGCAGAGGCATATAAACCAGACAGAGACAGAGACATAAAAGACTCTTGTGCCGAGCCGCTTACGCCCTCGACACCAGACGAGCCAGAATCGCCAATTTTGAAGTTTCCTGTCATCGGTAAAGAAAAAACCTTTTCCGTATATCGTTCTGATATTGAGGAATGGAAAGAAACGTACCTGGGTGTCGATGTGCTCATGGAAGTAAAAAAATGCCGGCAGTGGAACGTAGACAACCCCACCAAACGCAAAACGATAAAGGGGATTCGTACTCACATTTCTTCGTGGCTGGGAAGGGCTCAGGATGGAAGTAGCAACAGAGGAAGGAGGCAACCGCCCAATACCCCACGAGTCAACTCCGTGCGGGACAAGCAGATAAGCGACAGAGACAAGATAGCAAGAATGTTAATTCAAACGAAGGAACAATCAGATGGAAAAGAGAATGACTGTCCAGTCGGTATTGCAGGTCCTGTGCCATCTGTCCCTCAGATACCCGGAAGCAGGATATAGTCCCGAGCAGCTACTTGTCCTTGCTGAAGGTTTCTTTGAGGATCTTACTGACGAGAATATCAGCCAGGAAGATTTTGAACTGTTTGTGAGAACTACCCGTAAAGTTTGTAAATTTTTTCCTAAAATGAGCGATATTTTAGACGTAAGAAAAAAAGAGAGAGAACGTGGTGAGACGGGGAAAGGAAGGAAAAAGGTTTCAGGACAACTCGAAGAGCGCACGGCGGACCTCACTCCCGAAGAAGTAGCAAGAAACCTGCGGCATATCGAAATTATCAAAAAGATGCTGGCTGGAGATTTATCGATGGATGACGCCGTAAACGAGCAGGACCGGATAAAATTCTATGCGCAGGGTGATTCGAATGTCATCCCTTTGTGCCAGAATACAGGCAAGGCTGCATGAAACCATCCATCCCGGTAGGTGGGGAAGGGTGAAGGTAAAATTTAACGATACAGGTCAAAATACGAGGTTTTTGAAAATGGTTGGAAACATCAACGAATACGTAACCAGGCTGACCTGGGGTTTAGTCCGCCAGTGTCGTAGAAAGAAAAAATCGGACAGAGAAATAATAGATGAGATACTTAACAACTCTGAGTATTTGTCTGCTGTAGCGAGATTTGAAGAAGTTTACCCGTCCGAGAATGTGTGCTGGCCGGAATATATTCAAAAATATTGGGTTTGCACCCTGCATGAAAAGCAAAACCCCGAAACGGTAGGCGGTCGGTCCGGGGTTTCAGGTGAAGCAATGGTTAAAAAACCATGATACCGTTATTGAAAAAGTTTATCAATAAGTAAAAAGGAGAAATATGTTAGAAAGCGCCGCCGGAGAGAGAAAAATGTTCAAGTCAGTGAAACATGCTTTGCAGATCGCATACCTGATGGAATTCGTCCAGATGTACGCAAAAAGCTGCCTGGCTCACCTGATCGACAAGGCTATGGAAAAATACGGTATAGAGCCAGAGGAAGAGTCAAGCGTGTTCTGGGAGAGGCTTGACCAGTCGGAGATAAAAGCTCAATGCGCCATGATCCGGAATGTTTGCCAGCGAGTACTAACGCCTGACGAATACACGTATGTCATGGCGAAATATAGCCAGGAGCCGGGTGAAATTGACAAGGATGGCCTCCTTACCCTGGACGGGAAGATTCCGGCGAGGAATCGGTTCCAGGATTCAGTAGAAGGCGGCTTGCTCTGCGTGGAAAAGACAAATTGTGTCTGCCAGATGATTCAGCATGTTCTTGATTACGGGACGCCTTCAGAGCGAACGATTGCGCGGGAGAATGACGAGACTCTGTATAAGGTCAGGACTGACATCGGGCGGATCCGGAGAAGGGCGAAGGGATTGGAGTTTGATATTGAACGGAAACTGGCGCCGTTGTTCCGGAAGGAAGGGGTGGTTTGATATATGTATATTCAAGATGATGAAATTCTGCCATGGATTTCCGATACGGCAGAAGCGTTGAGCCTAAAGGAATTTCATACGTCCATAGGGCCTTGTCCGCACTGCCGCTATCCTGTCCGGTATCCTTTGGTGGCGCGGAAGAGCGATATCGACATACTCACTCAGATGATCAAGAGTGCTAATAGAGTGATGATAGACTGGGGAATAACTGGGTGCCTGCTGGCCGAGATAAAATCTCGTTGTTTTATCGAGATCGCGAAAGAGAAAGAAAGGAACAAGTAAAAGGAGTACAGAAATGAGACAGTTAATTACAACCGAGAAAAAGCCTATAAAACTGTGGCTGTACGATATTGAGGAAGGCGCGTTAAAACAGGCGCAGAATATAGCCAACTTGCCTTTTATTTTTAAGCATATTGCGTTGATGCCGGATGCACACCAAGGATACGGAATGCCTATCGGTGGTGTAATGGCTACACGGGGAGTTGTCGTCCCGAATGCGGTGGGAGTGGATATAGGCTGCGGTATGATTGCCGCCCGGTCATCAATTCTGAATATCGAAACAGAAACTCTGAAAATGATAATGGGTGGCTCGCGGGAGAACAAGGGCGGGATCCGGGGCCATGTGCCGGTGGGGTTTTCTCACCAATCAAAACTCCAAGACGAGAAACTGATGCCGAATATCAGGGATTTTGGGGATCACGGAGAAATGCCTATTGTTGGGGAAGAATACCAAGCTGCTCTAAAACAATTAGGGACTCTCGGTGGCGGCAATCATTTTATCGAAATCCAAAAAGGTAGCGATGGTTTTGTGTGGGTCATGATCCATTCCGGCTCTCGAAACCTTGGATATAAAGTCGCTAATCATTACAATCACCTGGCAAACGAGTTGAACAGAAAGTGGTTTTCCGAAGTTCCAATGTCTCACGAATTGGCTTTCCTTCCTCTTGACTCCAAGGAAGGGCATTCCTACTTACAGGAGATGAGGTATTGCGTTGAGTTTGCTCTTGCTAGCCGAAAACTGATGATGGAGCGCGTACAACAGTGCATAGCTGAAGTGGTGGGCGAAGTGGAGTTTGATGAAAGTATCAATATTGCACATAACTATGCCGCCATGGAACATCATTTTGGGGAGAATGTCCTTGTGCATCGAAAAGGGGCTACAAAAGCCGGTATGGGACAATTGGGGATTATCCCTGGTAGCCAAGGATCAGCGAGTTACATAGTCCGTGGTCTTGGAAATCCGGAGAGTTTTATGTCGTGCTCTCATGGAGCGGGGAGGAAAATGGGAAGAAAACAGGCCCAACGAGAATTGTCTTTAAAGGTGGAAAAGCAACGCCTTGACGAAATGGGAGTGATTCACAGTATTCGCACACCCAAAGACCTGGATGAGGCCGCAGGGGCTTATAAGGACATCCATGCGGTTATGGAGAACCAAAAGGATTTAGTATCCATCGAAATTGAGTTAAAGCCTTTGGCGGTGGTAAAGGGGTAAGTGTTGGGTAAAACTGTATAAGTTGCGCCACTTGACACTTTCAATCAGTAGGGGTATGATTATGGTACATTTGAGATAATTCCCTAAAGGGAAAATTTAAGGGCCGGTAGATTAATTTCTATCGGCCCTTTTTTTATTTAAACCGGGAGAAATGAAATGGCCGTATCGATTGCTCTGGTAATCGCGGAAGACGGGTCGTTGTTTGCGAGCATCGACCAGAATGCTCCTGAGCCCAGTGACGACAGCAGCGCTTCTTCCGGCTCACCCTCTGACACTGCTGGCGGATCTGATGGTCCGTCCTCTGACGTCGCCGCGCAAGCTGGTGGTGGCGCCTCAAGTTCTGGTGGTGGAGACGATGACGACTCTGCTGGAACCCAGACAGTTCCTATGCCGGACCTTGCTCACTTTATCACAGCGCTGAAGGTTGTCTACAACGAGGTTGTCAAGTCTATGCCTCCGTCGGGTGGCGAAGGCTCACAGCCTGCCGGAAGTGGTGATGGTAATGGCGGGACCTCTTCGGGTTCTGGTCCCGGGTCGTCTGATGATGATGAGGACTCCGCTATGCAGTCTGCCTATTCTGGCGGCTCTCAGTCTGGCAGCTGATATAGGTTATGGCTAATAAAGGACTCTCTCGTAAACAGAAGGCGTTTGTCACAGAATATCTTGTTGACCTTAACGCGACTCAAGCGGCTGTTCGAGCTGGGTATAGTGCAAAGACGGCTTTTACGATTGGATCTGAGAACCTTAGAAAACCATTAATTCAGAGTGCCATTCAGGAAGCAATGGCAAAGCGCGAAGAGCGCACCGAGATCACGCAAGACCTCGTCCTGAAAGAATGGCTTGAGTTGTACCGTCTCGACGTGAACGACTTGGTCGAATACCGGCGAAACAATTGCCGGTTCTGCTGGGGCATTGATCACGAGTATCAGTGGACGCCGAACGAATACAAACAGGCTTGCCTAAAGGCTGAGACAGAGAAGCAAAATCCTCCTTCTTCAGCCGGCGGAATTGATTTTAATCTGAACCGCACGGCAAACCCTGAATGTCCTGAATGCGGAGGCGAAGGGAAAGGCCGTATCATTGTCAAGGACACGCGAAACCTGCCGCCTGCAGCTCGAAAGATTTACAACGGTGTTCAGTTGAGCAAGGACGGTCTTAAGGTGCTGCTGCTCGATAGAGACAAGGCCCTGGATAATGTCGCCCGGCACCTGGGCATGTTCAAAGACAAACTTGAGATAACAGGGAAGGTCGAACTTCTGGAGGGTATGTCAATTGCCGAGCTCGAAGAACGATTCAACCGTCTCCCTAAAGTCTGACGAACAGAGAAAGCGGGACCTGATTGAAAAAATTCTGATTCTTGAAGAGATTGAACGCCGTAAGCGTGAGAACTGGCTGGCGCAATACCATCCATACGCAAAACAGAAAGAATTCCATACTGCGGGTCTCAGATACAGAGAGCGTCTATTTCGTGCCGGTAATCAGCTTGGTAAGACTCTTGCTGGCGCCGCTGAAGTTGCAATGCACCTCACTGGCCGGTATCCGGATTGGTGGGAAGGTAAGCGATTTGATCATGCGACACGCGGAATGGCTGGGTCTGAGTCCGCCGAGCTTACCCGTAAAGGCGTTCAGCGGCTCTTGGTAGGCACCCCAGAAGACCGAAAGGCATGGGGTACTGGTTCGATCCCGAAAGACTGCCTTGTTGGCTGGTCGATGAAATCCGGAGTCGCCGACGCTATCGCATCGATCACCGTAAAGCATATGTCTGGCGGCAATAGTACATTGCAGTTTGCGTCGTATGATCAGGGTAGAACAAAATGGCAGGCTGATACCCTGGACTTCGTGTGGTTCGATGAGGAACCGCCTCCGGATGTCTACAGTGAGGGTATAACCCGGACGAATACGTCAATGGGTCCGGTTATCCTTACCATGACGCCATTGTTCGGCATGTCTGAGGTTGTGCGACGCTTCATGTCTGATCCTACAGATGATCGTATCGATATCTGTATGACCATTGAGGACGCCGAGCATTACACGCCTGAAGAGAGGGCAAGAATTATTGCCAGCTATCCAGAGCATGAACGGGATGCACGAACGAAAGGCTACCCGTCACTTGGTTCTGGCCGGATATTCCCGATTACTGAATCACTGATATCTTGCGAGGCGTTTAAGATCCCAGATCATTGGGCTGAGATTGGAGGCCTTGACTTCGGTTACGACCATCCTACAGCCGCGGCACATTTGGCATGGGATCGTGACTCTGACATTGTTTATGTCGTCGCGGCCTACAAAAAGAAAGGATCTGATATCTCTATCCTTGGATTGTCGCCTACTGTTGCCCATGCAGCTGCCGTGAAGCCATGGGGTAAAAACCTTCCGTGGGCGTGGCCGCATGACGGTTTGCAACACGACAAGGGATCTGGCGAAGAACTGGCCTTCCAGTACAGGAAACAGGGATTGAAGATGCTGCCGCAAAAGGCAACGCATCCGCCGCACGGTGACCAGATAGAAGGTCAAGGTGGAAATGGTGTTGAAGCTGGTCTTGCTGAGATGCTTGACCGGATGCAGACAGGACGCTGGAAGGTTTTCTCGCATTTGGTCGACTGGTTTGATGAGTTCAGGCTTTATCATCGCAAGGAAGGAAAGGTTGTTAAAGAGTTTGACGACCTTCTATCAGCATCTCGGTATGGCATGATGATGTTGAGGTTTGCAAAGTCAAAGAGAGACAGCGAGAGTTTCGATTTCGAGTCCGCTGTGTTCACGCCAAGTGTTCGAGGTATGGGGTACTGATATGACAACCATCATGGCTTCCGTTGCAGCTTTCTTCTTCGGCCTTGTTCTTGGCCCTGTTGTCCGTGACATGCTGGTAGCTCGGGCAAAGCGGCAGATCGATAAAGAGTTCGACGAGGAGTTCTCCAAAAGAATCAAGAGGGACAAATGACAGATAAACAGCTGAAAGAAGAAGTCTCGGCCTGGCTGGCAGCCTATGTGAAAGAGCATTTTCCGGAAGGATTGCCCGAGAAGATCGAGGCTATCGTGCTTGCCATTGCCTTTGACTCCTTCCTCGATGGCGTCAGGTATGGCCAGGAGGTTGTTAAAACTGAAAGCGCAATCCTTCATCCCGAGAAGGGAATGAACCGGTCGGCTATCCAGCTGTCTAGGCGGTAAGAAACTCACAACTCAATATCACATTGATATCATACAGGTGGTAGAAATATGACAGGAACTCCGCAGAATTCACTCATCCCTTACGACGTATCAGAGCTTCAAGACGGATCCGCAATCGTCTACTCCTGGACGTTGACAAGCACAAACGACACAGCGATGCCTGCCAGGATGCCGGAATGGTCTGAGAGGTCGGTTCATATGTGGGGGACATGGGGTGGTGCCACTGCAATAATGGAAGGGTCAAACGACCTCACTGCTCCAAACCCGGTTGATTTTGAACAGCTGCATAACTTCCAAGGGACCGCTATTGCGCTGACAGCAAACGGAATATCTGCCATTTTGGAGTCTACCTATTACATCAGGCCGCGGTTGTCGGTTGATGGAACTGGCGCGTCTGTCACTGTCAACCTCCTACTTCTCCGAAACCAGCCAAGCAGGGTAGCATAATGACCGATTTTCTCGCCCAGCAGGAAAAACATAAACAGCTTGCCTCAAAGGTTGAGTTTCTGGAAAAGACAGTCGCGGATTTACAACGTGATGTCGACAGGCTGAGAGCCACAAAAGAAGCGTGTCAGTTTGCCGCTGACGCTGCGGAGAAAAGACGAGACGAACTTGTTGAGCATATCACCACTCTCAATGAAATACTTAAAAGACAGATGGCTATGCAGCTTATCGAGGTTGTTCCGAATACCGATAAGGTAGAAGTGACAGTTTAACCCAGCAGCAAGTTTCACCCGTTAAAACAAATTCAAACCCCGCGTTGGCCTTTATCGGCTGATGGCGGGGTTTTCTATTTTCAGGGGAATCAATGGATAAGTCATTCAGTATTGGCAAGTTCGACCAGTTCGACGACGATACAGGCGTTGACGAGCAAGGGAGTGATTTGCCCGACGAGATAAAAGAACTCGTTGAAACCCTGAGACTGAACCGCCTTGCACGTATTGACGCCCTGGGGAAGGAAGTAATCCGTAAACGCGAAGAGGCTATCACTGGCCGTCGTGAGTGCGGGATTGAAGAAGTTTGGCAGGAAGATGATGAATACTACCTCGGCATTGATGATGCCAACCGGACAAACTCAGCGTGGCTGAAAGGCGCTGGCGTCAATGGCGGAATCAGCCGTGAGACAAAGGCCGATAGTTCTCGCTGCTCTGCCTTCTTTAATATCACAGGGCAATTCTGCGACAGTGCGTCGTCCAGGATGGGCGATATTCTTCTGCCGGCCGGTGATTGGAATTTTACGATCAGGCCTACGCCGGTCGATGATGACAGCTCAGATATTCCTGGCAGTACGCCGAACAATCCAAACGAGCCGGTCGACCCGACACAAAGCGCTCCAACGGATGCCGCTGCTGCTCCTGCGCCAGCTGCTCAGCCAGCACCTGCACCCGAGGCAAACCCCGCTCAAGCGCCACCTCCTGGGCTGATCGGTTCCAGCGCTGCCACACCAGCCGCCGCCGGTCAATCTCCTGCCCCTCAGCAACCGGCTGCACCGCCGCCGCCCCCTCCTGAAGATCCAGCCAAGGCAAAGGTTGAAGCCATTGAAGCGACGACCGAGAAGGCCGAAACCCGCATCAAAGACTGGCTGGTTGCCTGCTCATATCATGCTGAGGTTCGCAAGACGATAGAGGATTGCGTACGTCTTGGTACTGGCGTCCTTAAAGGTCCAGTCCCGATTAAGACCAAGGCTTTGATGATCAAGACCAATCCGCAGACCGGCGAGAAGGAAGTCACCTACGAAGAGCGTATTTCTCCCGGCTCAAAACGTATTGATCCTTGGGATTTTTACCCAGACCCTGCGTGTGGCGACAATATCCACAACGGCAACTATGTCATTGAGCATGACCTGATAACCGCCAAGCAGCTGCGCGAATTTAAGGGAATGCCGGGTTACCTGGACGAGATGATCGACAAGGTCCTCGATGAGGGACCGGGCATGAAGTTTATAACCGACGGCGAGCGGGATCCAGAAGGCGAGACGTCCGACGATGACCGGTTTGAGGTCTGGTACTTCTACGGCAATGTCGATATTGACGCGCTGCAGGCTTTCGATGCGGGTGAGCCTTCCGCTGTCTCTTCCGAAAAAGACGAGACTGTTCCTGCGATTGTAACGATCGTCAACGACACTCCTATCAAAGCGTTTTTGAATCCTCTCGATACCGGCGGATTTCCATATGACATGATACCATGGCAGGCGATGTCTGGCAGCCCTTACGGTCAAGGGATCTCACGCAAGGGCCGTGTGCCTCAAGACATGCTGAACGCTTCTGCCCGTGCGCTGATGGATAACGGCGGTCTTTCGTCTGGCCCTATGCTGATCATCCGGCCGTCTGCAATCCGGCCGGCGGATGGAGACTGGACGCTGAAGAGTCGTAAGGTCTGGATTTCAACCGAGCAAGCAGATACCCGGTCTGTTGGGGACGCTATCATGGCGGTTAACATCCCGAGCGTTCAACAGGAGCTGGCTGCGAATATCCAGTTATCCTACAAGATGATGGAAGACGCCACGTCCATGGCGTATCTCATGCAAGGCCAGCAAGGCTCTGCACCTGATACAGTCGGCGGCATGGAGCTTCTTAATCGCAATGCAAGTGCAGTCCTGCGTCGGATGGCCCGGACCTTCGATGAGCGTATCACCGAGCCGCATATCAAACGCTATTACGCGTGGCTTCTTCAATACGGAGAGGATGACGAAAAGGCCGACCTGGTCATTGAGGCCGTCGGATCGTCTGCCCTGGTAGAGCGTGAGATTCAGGCTATGGAGACGCAACAGCTTCTTCAGGCGTCGGGCAATCCGATTTACGGTCTGGATCCGAAAAAAACCATGACGGAGCTCCTGAAAATCAAAAGGATGTCTCCGGACAAGTTTCAATACTCTGAGGCGGATATCGAGAAGCAGCAGCATGCACAACCGGCTGTCGCTCCGAATGTCCAGGTGGCCCAGATCAACGCCCAGTCGGCGCAGGCTATCGCGCAGGCGAAAATTGAATCTGACGAGAAGATTGCCCAGTTGGAAGCCGAGGTTGCTCATTTCAGATCCCAAATTACGGCCGCCACCGCAACGCATGGAATAAACGTCAAGCAGTCCTTGGATGCTGAGGCGCAAAGAGCCGTCCAGCAGCGCGACACCGCCGACTATCAACAGAAGATGCAAGAGATGCAGCTGAATGAACGGCTGCAGATCCTTCTCTACGCGAACACGCACAATATCACCCTGGAAAAATTAAAGGCCCAGCTGGCTATGAAGTCCCAGGAGTTGGGAGTTCAGAAGGAGTTGAGTTTCGCCTCAATGAACCTCGACGCCCAGCATCACACTGAAGATATCCAACTGGACGCTCAGCAGCATCAGGACAACCTGGAACTGGAAGCAACAAAGCATGCCTCCGCATTGGCCCAGGATTCAGAGAAGCATTTCTCCGCGCTCAGGCAAGACACTCACAAGCATATGACCCAACTGGAAGATGACAAGGTTCTGGCCTCCGTGCCGGTATCCGGTCGGGCGCCGAATGGGCAGGCGTTTGGACGATAAAAGCAATGCTGATAATTCAAGGTCCACCAGAATTCTCCCTCTCAGCGATAGAGCGGGATTCCCCTTTATGGCTGAAGATTTCCGCCCATTTGAAAGACCGTCTCGCGTCCTTGCGTGAGAAGAACGACGGATGGCTCGGGCCGGATGAAACAGCCAGGGTCAGGGGCAAGATCGAATTTATAAAAGAGCTTTTACAGGCCGAGTCACCACTCGACTTAACCAGATACGACCAATAGGCCGCATCGCGCACAACAAGGAGTAAGCAACATGGACGCATTAGAGCAGGCAAGGCATGACGAGGACATAGCGATTGAAGAGGCGGCTTTTGACGCAGGTTTCAACGGTGAGGAAGTAGCGGCAGTCATTCCCGACGGTAACACGCCGGATGCAGCCCAGCAGAACGCCAACCAGGAAACCGCAGAGCAGGAAGCAGCACGTATAGCCAAAGCGCAGGCCGATGCGGCTGTAGCTCTGGCGGCTGAACAAGATAAGCCGATGTCCCGGGCCGAGGTTCAGCAGCTTGCTGAATCATTGGCAGCAGCAGCAGCGTCTAAGGTCCACGACAAGGCTTTTGGCAAGATTGGAGAGTTACAGCAGCGCATCGAGCAGATGAAGGCTGTAGGGGCAAGAATCAGCCCAACAGCTAAAACCCGTCTGGCTGCGGATTTCCCCGAACTTGCAGAAATGCTTTTCGACGGAGCCGACGACGTAACAGCTGATACCACCATCAAGCCAGCAGCACAGCAACAGCACACCCTGTCAACTGACGATATCAGGAAGGCTGTCGAGGCTGAGACCACTCAGAAGCTCGAACGGCGGCTCCTGACTCGGGATCATAGCGACTGGGAGCAGGTTGTCGTCACTCCCGAGTTTAAGGGATGGATGGCAAAACTTCCTCCCCAGGAGCAGCAAGCCTTGAATACCACATGGAATGCTGACCTGGTCTCTAGAAAGCTGACCGAGTTCAAGAAGTTCAGGGTCACCCAAAGCGACGCCTTTAAGGCCAAGCAGGCCAAGAAGATGGAGCTCAAGAAACGGCTGGAAGGCGCATTGACGCCGAAGGGAGTCTCCAAAGCAGTCGGATTGACGCCTAGCCATTTAACAGACGAAGAAGCCGCGATGGAAAAAGCATTCAGCGGCTAAAATTATAGGAGTACACCATGGCCTTACAATCGATGCAGACCCCGGCCGCGCGGATCGGGAAAATGAAGGGCGAAATCCTCAAGCATGCGATTCCCCGCGAAGTGCTGGGTCTTGTCGCTGAGACAAAGCCCATGCCGAAAAATCAGTCAGACACCGTAGTTTTCCGTCGGTGGTTGCCGCTGAACGGCACGGCAGCAAGCCCCAATACGTTCTTCCCGACCGTCAACTCTGGCGTTGATCGGGCACAGGCAGTTGCACAACAGTATCTGACGTCTGAGGGTATCACGCCCAACGCCGAAGCGCTGACTCCCCAGGATATCACCGTCACCCTTAACGAGTATGCCGTTCTCTTTGGTTACACCAAGCGGACCGCAGACCTGTACGAGGATGATGTCCCGGGCGCGATGAAACTGCAGACCGGCGAACGTCTTGCTCTTGTCCGCGAGATGGTTCGCTATGGCGTGTTGAAAGCAGGCACCAACCATTTCTACGGCGGCAACGGCACTACTCGGGCAACCGTCAACGGCAAGTTGACCATTAAACTCATGCGGAAAATGGTCAAGGCCCTGGATCTTCAGCACACTGACAAGGTGGTTGAGATCCTGAAGCCTTCCACTCAGTTCGGAACTTCACCGATTGAGGCCAGTTTCTTCGTGTTCATCCACACCGACCTGAAGCCGGACGTTCGGGATATTCCCGGATTTGTCCCGACTTCCAAATATGGAAGCATGAAGCCTGTCTCTCCGTATGAGTTCGGGTCGGTTGAGGAGTTCCGGATTATCGCCAGCCCTGAGCTTGTTTGCATTCAGGATTCCGGCGCCGCCGTCGGAGCGCTCGGATACATCTCCACATCCGGCTCTTACATCGATACCTACCAGGTTGTCGTGTGTGGTCGGAACGCATGGGGTGATATCGCTCTGCGCGGCTCCAAGTCCATTGAGGTCTACGACCTTAAGCCGGGCCAGATCGACAAGCAGGACCCGACCGGACAGCGCGGATACTGCGGAGCTTCCACCTACTTCGCAGCCGTACTCCTGAATCCTATGTGGTGTGCAATCGCTGAAGTCGGCGCATCTGTACTTCAGGATTAATCAATAGAGGGGTCTTGACCGGCCCCTCTTGCAAAGGAGTAATGTTATTATGGAAACGCTTGAAAGAAATACGAATATGATTTCTGACAGGATCACCGCAAACGCCATTATAAACGCGGTGAAAGGCCTGTACGACAGGACATCTTGTCAGACTCTCGGCGCTGCCACCTTGGCTATTTCCGCCGCTTCCTCTCCGTTGGCTAAAATTTCAGCTGCCTGTTTGGCCGCTGTGCAGGGAAAAATGATTCAGATAGCGGCTGGAAACCTTCCCGCTCTTGTCGGATCGATAAACGCAAATGCCGCAAACCCTTGGTACACATCGGGGGCTTGGAACGTCTATTCATGGTTTATCGATAAGTACGGAAACATCACAACCCTGATGGGTTACGAGGCCGGGACCGTCGGCGGCGTCATCTTCCCAAAGATCCCAGAGAAACAGGCGTGGATTGGATTTGTGCTCCTGAACACTCAGGGTTCTCAGACCTTCGTTGGCGGCACGACAGCGCTTGATAGTGCGACGGTGCTGACGACTGCCAACACCCAGTATATCAGCCCTCCCTGCAGCTGCTTCGACCCGACCGCATTGTTCTAAAATCAAGAAAAGGGGTTTTTCTTTATCCCTTTCACACAAGGAGCACAACACAATGAATGCTATTGATATGACAGGCGTCAACATGGCGCTCGGTAACTGCGGTATCGCTGCAGGCACCACTACCACACTGACCTGCACTACTGCAATCCCGGTTGCGATAGACGGGAAGGTCCAAACCATGCCGACCATTACAAATGTGCAGCCGGCCGCCACCGATTACAATACCGGCATTGCACCGAAAGGCATCATGCCTGGTTTTGGTACTGTAATTGTATTTGGTACCACAAGCGCCAACTCCTCGACACTGCAGTATTGTCTCGGTGAGACTGTGCCTGTCCCTCTTAATGCTGCCGCCTTCACACCCGGTCCGTTCGTTGATATCCCTGAATTTCCGGAAATCCTCGACGGTTTTGTGCCGATTGGTTATGCCCTGCTTCGTGTGGGAACTGACTATACGGCAGGCACCCCGTTTGTCTTCGGAACCAGCGGCACAACCGCAACCGGCGGTCACACCACAGCGGCAACCTCATTTACCATCACCTATCAGCCTATCTGTACACTGCCGAACCGTCCGCAGATCGTATAAGACTGATTCAATAAGCACCTATTCAAAAAGGCTCTTCCTTCACGGGAAGGGCCTTTTCTTTTTTACGGAGAAAACACCATGGCAGAGCAACAACGCAGAAAACCAGTTGAGACCAGTGATCTTGCACTCGGCAATCCTTCCGACAAGATCCTCAGTGATGGCACCATTAAGGCCGACGGTCAGTATGTTGACGCACTCGATGCCCCGCTTATTGATACCCACCTTGAAGCCTTGGCTTTCATGGAAGAGGTTATCGCTGTCCAGGTGCATGAAAGCACGGACGAGAACGCAGAGAATCCAATCAGCGTCGGCGTAAACGGAGTCTTCGCCTACTTTTTCCGCGGTCAGCCCACCCTTGCAAAACGAAAGTTTGTGGACGGGCTCTGTGTGAAAAACGCATCTGTCACCACCCCTGAGTATCTGAATCCCAAAGGCGAACGTGCCTTTAAGATCGTCCAGAAGTCAGCCTTTAAGTATCCGTTCGCCGTCCTTCGCGACGACAACCCGAAAGGAAAAGAATGGCTTACCCGCCGTCTTGCTGAGGCAATCTAAGGAGCGCGCTGAATGAATTATCTTTCTCTATGCCAGACCGTCGGGCAGCTTGCCGGAATTCCCGGCTGTGTGCCTGGCGTCTATCCGACCACCACGATAGGAGTAACAGGGGAGTTTGCGCGTATCTGCTCCTGGGTGAATATCGCATGGAGTGAGATACAGCGCCACCGGGAAGACTGGAACTGGCTTAGAAATCCTGTCCAGTTCAACACCGTCGCAGAGACGCAGAGATATAGTCCGGCAACAGTTGGAGCCACCAATTACTCAATATGGAAGATGGATTCTTTCCGTATTTATCTGCAGGCGGCCGGGATTGAAACTCAGGTCCCGCTTGAGGATTCCGACTACGAGGCTTTCTACAACTACTTCCTGCTTGGCGCCAGAACTGTGACGTATGCCTTCCCTACAGTCATTTGCATGGACCCGCAAGACAATCTCTGCCTTGGGCTTCCCCCGAATGACGTCTATGTGGTGAACGGTGAGTACTTCCAGAATCCGCAAGTGTTCGCTCTGGATGCTGACATTCCCTTGTGCGCTGCCCGGTTTCATCAATCTATCGTCTATCGGGCAATGATGAAATACGGCGCCTATGAGGCAGCAGGGGAAGTAATCGCGGAGTATCAGACGCTTTATAACGAGATCATCAACAAGATGGAGTTCGCGCAAACGCCTAATATTGAAATGGGCGGTTCTCTTATATGAGCAGGTCTGCGCAAGTAAGACAGGCAAAAGTGTCAGTGCCAAAGGTGCAGTTTGACGCTGTGCTTTGTACTGGCGGCCTGGATCTGGTAACGCCTACGATCAGCCTGAAAAATGGCTTTGTCCGCGAAGGGATAAACTTTGAATGCGGCGTCACCGGCGGATACTCCCGGATAGTCGGGTATGAGCGTTTCGACGGTCATACGTCTCCTACCACTGGATCTCTGACCGGGCAGATTCTCGGTGTCACTATCGTTCTGAATGTTCCCGTTGTGGGCGCCACAGTAACGGGTGGAACGAGCGGCGCAACCGCGACAATCTCGTACCTGAACGGGCTTGAGGTTGGCGTGGCAGAGATTACCGGCACGTTTGTCCTGGGCGACGTGTTGACATCTGGCGGCGTGTCTGTCGGCGTGGTGAATAATCTCGTCGCCGGACCGAACAGTCCGCTTGAACAGGCAATCTTTCAAAACTCCTGCGCCACGATATACCGGAACGCTATTTCTGCCGTCCCTGGTTCCGGGAGTATTCTGGGTGTCTTCTGTTACCTCGGGACGGTTTACGCCTTCAGGAATAACTCAGCAGGCACGGCGGCGTGTCTTTATAAGTCGTCGGCTACCGGCTGGGTGCTGGTCCCGTACTTCCAGTCTGTAAGTTTTACCGCTGGCTCCTTGCAGCCGGTCGCTGGCGATACTCTTGTTCAGGGAAGCGTTTCCGCTACCATCATGCGCGTCGCCTGGTGCGGCGGCGTTTGGGCAGGCTCGGCCTTTGGTCAATTTATCATCACCAATCTGTCCGGCGGCAACTTCTCGGCTGGTAACGCAACCACGACGGGTCTTTCGTCTGGCACCGGCTCAGGCTATAAAATGCCAGCCGTGTCTATGCCCATCGGGACCACGCAGATTCCGCTGGTCGCTGGATCCGGCACAATCCTTGCCGGCGGAAACGTCTCCTTCTCCGGTGACCCGAATATTTACTCGGTTATTAACGGGATTACCGGACCGGGCAACGGGCAACTTGGCCCCGGAACAATTACAATAGCCAACGGCCTCCTTCAGGCTTCTGTCGCAAATGCAGCCGTTACCCTTGTCCAGACAATCGCCTTCACTCTTTCTGGACCGCAGACGCAAATCGGCATGCTGCCCGGCGGCAAGTTTGAGTTTGCAGACACCAACTTCTTTGGCCAGGCGGTCACGGAACGGATTTATGGAGTCGATGGCGTCAACCCGGCCTTTGAGTTTGACGGAACAACACTGGTCCCGATATTCACAGGGGCAGCCCCTGAGACACCAAGCCACTTGTGCGTCCACCGGGAATACCTGTTTCTCTCGATTCAGTCGTCCTATTTCTGGTCGGCTCCCGGTGCGCCTTACGATTTCACAGCCATTGATGGAGGTGGTGAGGCTGCAGTCGGGCAGGTAATCACGGCTATGGTCTCAATGCCTGGCGCCGTGACATATCAGGGCACGATATTCACCCTCGGCATCTTTAGCCGGTTCAACACCTACATTCTGTATGGAGCCTCGAATGCAACATGGTCGATGGTCAGCTACAACACCGGCAACGGAGCAAACGCCTTCACGGCCCGGAATATGGCCCAGACTTTTGCCTTTGATGATGCTGGCGTTATTGTCATTCAGTCGGCCATTCAGTACGGCAACTTCAGCCAGGATTCAATCACCAGCAATATTTTACCGTTCATCTATGCGAATCTGAATCTCGCTACATATGCGGCCCTGAATAGAGACAAGAGCCAATACAGGATTTTCTTTTCCAACGGATACGGCCTGTATATCACAGTGGTCAATGGCAAGACGGTTGGCTGCATGCCGGTCTATTTCCCGGACGTCGTTCAGTGTTGCTACGAAGGCAGGACCCCGAGTGGTCGGGAAGTGACCTATTTCGGGACATCGAACGGTTTTGTCATGCAGCTGGATAAAGGGACCTCGTTTGACGGTGCCAATATCAATTATCAGCTGGTCATGAACTACACCTCGGAAAAATCTCCGCAGGTTGTGAAGCGGTTCAGAAGGGCATCCGTCGAGATAATGACGCAATCTGCTTCGTATGTTGACCTGCAGGTCGGCTACTCGCTCGGATATTCCTCGCAGGAATACATGCAGGCCTCGACAACTGATTACACGATGTACCTTTCGAACTCCAACTGGGACGCCTTCACCTGGGACAACTTCTTCTATGACACGACCGGCAACTCTCCGTTCCGGGTTGATATGGAGGGGACGGCGGAAAATGTGGCCATGGCCTTCTCTGGATCCTCGGCTTACGTCCCGGCGTTTACAATCAACTCCATTATGATTCATTTTACGCCCCGACGGGTGATGAGGTAATATGTCAAGTCCTGCAGCCACCGTTCTAACCCCGGCATCGATAACGACTGACCCGAATTCCGCGGCTTCTGTCGCGACGGATCCGACCACGTCGACAGACCCGACGGCGGCCGGGGCGGTTTCGTCCACTACGGCTTTTCCGGGGGAAGATGCGCCGGCCAATGCAACTACCATCCCGACCAACGCGACGCAGGCCGGGACCTCAGCGACGAATGACGCGGCGTCTGCCAATCAATTTAGCAGCCTTATAAGTTCGGCTACGCCTCCGACCAACACGGCAACCACTCCTTCAAGCGCTTCGACAGTGGCAGGGCAGCTTAACTCTCTCTTGAGTTCTTCCTCTCCATATATTCAGAGCGCAAGGGCTTCCGGCACCCAGACCGCCAATGACCGCGGCTTGATCAATTCCAGCATCGACGCGGGTGCTGCCGAGACGGCGGCTATCAGTGCGGCAACCCCGATTGCAGCGCAAGACGCGTCAACCAACGCGGCCCTGCAGTTGTCTGCACAGAATGCCAACCAGACCGAAACGGAAACCCAGTATGCGGCTCAGGTTCAGACAGCTGCCTCTGCCCAGGCTCTTTACAATTCGGCGACACTTCAGGAACAGGAAGGCGGTATCACTCAGCAGACAGCGGCTCAGGCTCAGGCTGCTACGGCGGCGCTCCAAACACAGCTTACCCAGATGGGCGTGAATGTCTCCCTTGATCAGATCAATGCGGCCAGCCAGAGCGCTTATATCAATGCCGTCTCTCCGGTGATGACCGCCTATCAATCGGCATACGAAGCTATCCAGACTCAGCCAGACGCTCAGATGGACGCGGCGGCGAAGGCTACGGCCCTCGCTGGACTGCAGGCCACCTATCAGGCTCAGTTGACATCAATCAGCAATGTCTACGGCTACACGGTTGATTGGGGCGATACCGGCGCGGCAACGGCAGCGTCAGACTGATGAAAAGGTGCACGATGGAAGACATTATGATCGTCAGCAACGTCCTGGACCACGATTCTGTGTTTATCCCGGTCAATGGCCGAGAGTGCAAAGAGCCGGGGGTAAGCGCGTATGCGGCTTTGAATCGTCCAGACATTCATGTGCTGATGCCGAACAATGGGACCGTTCATATCTTCGTTCCCTATAATGAGAATATCATGCACGTTCATATCGCCGTGCTTCCTGAGTTTCGCGGAAAGCTGGCGATAAAGACGTTGAAGGACTCCTTCACCTGGATCTTTGAGAATACCGGCGCAATCAAGATTATCGGCTTTGAGGCTGCAAAAAATAAAGCGGCAATCCGTTTCATCGGAATGTTGGGCGTACAGAAAGAGGGCGTCTTGAAAAACTGCGACGGCCAGGGTGGCGACATGGTTGTTTATGGACATTGCAAACCTGAAAAAGAGGATTGAATGCAGACTCACGTATTCACGGATAAAGACTTTGCCTTATTCAAGGACACCGTTGAAAAATGGATAATTGACTTTGGAATAACTGGCTGGGGTGTTGAGATTCGCCATGAGCAGATAGGGGATAAGAGTATCGCTCAAGTTTCCACCAATCCAGTTAGTCGTAACGCTTTTTTTCGGTTAACCCTGCAAGTTGAATCAGACTATGCGCTTGAGAGGGATCCCGTTAAACTTGCTATCCATGAGGTTTTGCATCTTCTCCTTGCCGACTTCGCGTGGACTATATCCACTTCTGGGGGTGAGTATTCCGATATATCGATGGGTCACGAACATTCCATTATCCATCGGCTGATAAAGTTGATCAAACCATGAAAGTAGCCTTCACCTATTTCCCGCTGGCAATCAACTGGAATCACGGCGCTGCTGTGCTCTCTCAGCTTTGCAAGAACGCAGTCATTGAAACTGAGCTATTCCCTTTGTATCCCGGCTTCACCGGGGAAGGATTTGACTATGTGTGTGTCAGCTTTGTCACCGTCCACGATTACCGGGCCGCTCAAGACATCTGCCGAGGTATTACCGTTCCTAAAGGAGCTGGCGGCGTATATGCCAGGAAGGGCGGAATCATCGAAGGGTTCAACAATGTCTGCCGCGGAGAGGGCGAACGTATTGTTGATTTTTTCCTCGAAGGTGACACGTCCGTCTTTGATAATGTCCTGCTTGACACGGATATAAACCCGCTTCCGGATTACACCGGCGTGACGGGATACGAGTTTGGCCGCGGGATACCATTTCTTGCAGGAAAAAAACTCATTCCGTACTCGCATAGTCGGGGATGTCCTCATCATTGCAGCTTCTGCGAGGTCAAAAACCTTCCGCAGGCCGTCAGGGTAAAGACCAACATCCGGGCCGACCTTTCCGAGCTATCAAAAAGATATCATCCGGATCTTTGGTATTTCACGGACGAGACCTTGCCGTATTACACAAAGGAATGGCGGGAACAATTACGGGGAAATTCTATCCCGTTTCTTTCTTTCATCCGGGCGGACATTAACCCGGCTCACTTGATCATGTTGATTGCCAACGGCTTGCATACGTGCGCCATGGGGATCGAGTCAGGGGATGAACAATACCGGAATACGATTTTGAATAAAGGCGTCACGGACAGACAGATATACCGGACAGTTGAGATGCTGGACCGTTACGGAGTCAACCGGATCATGCTGTATATGCGGCATACTCCCGGCGAGACCGACGCGCACAGAGACAAGACATTTGAGATGGTAGACCGTCTCGGGGGTTACCCGATGATTTTCGAATACGAGAGGCTTTGATATGGGATGGACAGCAGCGGCAGCGATAGGGGAAGGTTTGGCTGCGATTGGTGCAGGAGCGGCAACGGCGGCAGGTGCTATAGGTATCACCGGTGCCGCAGCTGAGATAGTGGGCGACGTTGCAATGGGTGCTGTAGTCGGCGCGGTAGTAGGCGGGGTAAAGTCAGCGGTCACCGGCGGCAATATCATGCAAGGGATTGAAAGCGGCGGTCTGATTGGAGGCGTTACCGCTGGCATAGGTGGAGGGGTGAGTGCTGCGAGTGCTGCTATTGGTGGTACAGCGGGGGCTACTGGCTCCGCAACATTGACAGCGGAAGGCCTGGATAGTTCGACGGCAAGCACCCTTCAAAACACCATCGACGCCCCGGTAAACTTGGGGTCAGTTACTGACACAGGGATTTCAAATCCTGCCACAACAACCATAGGCGGAAGCGATTTCACCTCAGCCTCGACAGATGCGGCGAACTCCGGAAACTCCGGGCTTATAGCAAATCTGAATTCCCCAATAGGCACAGACACAACTTCCCCCATGGCAACATCAGGTGGCGCGGTTAATTCTCCAAATTCTGGCGGCTCTTCAAGCGCTGGCGGTATCAACCTTGGCCAGTCGATGGGCTCAGCAGCGGTCCAGGGAGCATTCGGGCTTGTGACCGGGCTTGCAAAGGGAGTTGCGGCAGCAGACGCCACACAGACACAAAATAAATGGAATGCCGCCCAGAAGGTTGTGACGCCTACAGGTGTTGCACCGGCACAGGCAAACATCCAGGGAAAGAATTACGTCGATACGGCTCAGCTTGACGCTACGGCTGCAAACCCTGAACTTATGGGATCTGTTTACAAGAACCTCAACACAGCCCCCACAACGTCGCCCACAGGAACCATAGCATCTCCAGGAGCAGCATCATGAGCGGATTAATAGGAAGTGTAAGCGGTAATCCTCAGAACGTCGGGCTCGGCGGTCCTTTGCCGTCCACGCCTGGCGCTCCAGCCCAAGCGCCACCCATGCCAGTTTCGAAAGGCGGTGGAGTGGTCCCGGCTGGCGGTCTTCCTCCTTCGCCTGCCCCGGCAGCAACAGGGCAGCAGGCTCCTACTCCGGCGCGGCAGCCTCTTCCTCCTGTCCATCCGAGCCAGCAGGGAATGAAGCAGGACCTTATGATGTACGTCAGCAAGGGGCTTGATATTATCTCTTCCCCTCAGACCAGAGCAAGTATTGTCACGATGTTAAAACACGGAGACCCTGTATCTGCCCTGGCGAACACGTTGCTTATTATTGTGCAGAAATTGGATTGCGCGTCCAGGGCAAAGGGGGTTGAGATTGCCGATGCCGTGAAGCTGTACGGAGCCCATGACCTTCTCGCGGAACTGCTCAAGGTGATGAGTGCGGCAGGTATCGCGCATCTTACCCCTGATCAACAGAATCTGGCTTTCAGTGTCATGGTTCAGGATTACATCAAGGCTGAGGTCGCGGCTGGCAGAATCAACCCGGCCAAGCTCCAACAGCAGAGCGAGGCGGCTGCAGCCCAGGTAAGCCCAAAGATGCGGCAGCAAGCACAGGAATCGGCACAAAGGATTCAGGCTACAGCTGTAGCATATCAGAAAGGTCTCAGTCGGCAGCAACCAAGCCAACAACCGGGAGCGCAACAAGGAGCACAGCAATAATGGGACTACTCACGCAGGCATTGGCCGGTGCGGCTGAAGGTGGCGCTTCGGCTGAAGGGGCGGCAATCACCACCCAGAACCAGCAAAACTTTCAGATGATGCTGGAAAATTCCAGGAATCAGGCACAGCAAAACCTTGTTCAGCTTTCATCTACCTTGCAGGCGCAGAATGCGTCGGCTCTGTCGGCCCAGAATGCTCAGCAGAATCTGAGCGCGCAGACAGTAGGCGTTGACAATAATGGCATCCCCATTACGCGGTCTGATTACAGCAATATGACAGCGGACCAGAAAGGGGATGTTCAGAGCCCGCAGGCGTATGGAGCGCAGACCAATCTTGACTATACTCCTATCGGTATGAAGTCAGACGGGTCTCCTCTCTTGCCTTCTGACCTGACTCCGGACGGGCCTCCCTCTGGCTCGATTCTCAATATCCAAATGCAGCAGGCCATGAATGCGGCGAATATCCAACATCTGAATTCTGAGACGTTCAAGAATATTCAGACCGGAAACTGGATGGATAATCGATACAGCGGTGGCTGGAAGGGCCAGTCTGCGGAGCAGATGCGCGCGGCTGGCATGTCTGAAATTGAGATTGCAAAGGCACTCCAACAGCAACAGAGTGGAGGAGGGGCAAATGGCGGCAGGCCGACGTCAGAGCAGATAAAAAGCGTCAACGATCTCAGGGACCAGGCTGACACCGCTATTTCAGCGGGACAGATTCAGAAGGGTAAAGATATCCTCGCTGAACGTAACCAGATGGCCGCTCAAATCGGGATGCCGTCCCTTGAATATGTCCAGGATACTCCGGCGACCACGAAGAATAAGGGACTTATTGACAGTACCCAGGTCCCGGATAAACCGGAAACCGGCCATATCAGGCTTATGCAGAATCAGCCTGGACAGAACAACAGCAATCTTAATCAGTCTCAGCGGCAAGTTGAAAGCGGGAATAAAGATTTTTCTGTAAATGGGCAGCCGGTTACCTCGTCACAGGGCGCCAGGTATGCGATGCAGGTTATGCCGAATACTGCTGCTAATCCCGGATTTGGCGTCCGCCCGGCAGATCCGAAGATTCTTGCTTCTGGTAACCAGCAGGCTATTTCCGCTGAATACAACAGGGTCGGGCAGGATTACATGAACGCTCTTCTCCAAAAATATAACGGGAATCTTCCTGTCGCTCTTGCCGCTTACAATCAGGGTCCAGGCGCAACCGATACGTGGCTGAATAATTCCAAGGGGGATTTGAATAAATTGCCTCCCGAAACGCAGACCTATCTTGTGAAAGTATTGGGGATGATGAATCAAAGCAAGTCTTCATCCGCAAACTCATCTTCGCCGAACCAAGGATAATATGGATCTTAACGCTGCATTTGGATCTCAGCCAAGCCCGTTCACCCCTCCTGCTTCTTCTGCGGGACAGCAGGACCAGGGGAAATCTGCGTCAATTGACCTTAATGCAGCTTTTGGTTCCCAGCCGGACCCTCTCGGAGGAAATAAAACTAATAGTCCCTCTGGTCCTCCCGGTCCCGTCGACCCGTCTTCTGATGACGTGAAGTATACCGGCGCTCCTGACCCTGGCATGACAGACCAAAATCAAGACAACCATTATTACAACGAATACGTTCAGAAGCCTGTTTCTTCATTTATTGGTTCTCTGGCAAAGTTGTATGAGATGTTGGGAGTCATGCCGACCGCTGCCGCAGTGGACAAGCTGACCGGCAACAATCAGGCAGTAGATACGGCAGGCCAAGCCTACGATACTGCTGCTCAATTCAAGGAAGATCAGCGTCCAGGCTCTGACGTCGGAGCACCCGGCCGTTTTGTCCGTGGGGTTGAAGATGTGGCACCTCTGGCGCTCCTGGGTCCGGAAGGATTTATTGCAGACGCCGCGGCTGAGGGTGGAGGCGATTCTCTCCGGTCCGGGCATGACCTTACGACCGCTGAATTGCAAATGGTGAAGGATGCGGGTTTTGCCGCCCTGTTCTCCAATGTTCCTATGGCTGCAAATTCCCTACTCGGATCCGTCGTGAAAGGTGCAGCTGTCAATACAGGTCTTTCTATTGCTGATCAATATGCGCAGAAACTTCTGCTTAATTCCCGGGGGTACGGACAAGAGGCGTCTCAAATCAACCCGCTTTCCGCTGAAAATCTCGGTACCGGCGTGGGAATGGGCGTTATCTTCGGCGGTCACCAGTTTCTTGGAATGCAGAATGCAGCGAAAAGTCTTTCGAGTGAAATCAATACCTCAATCGACAACGGCGACATTACGCATGACCAGGGCGTCCAGACCGTCCAGCAATCCGGATTACCCAGAGTTCTGCAACGGCCTATTATCGATTCCATTCTTCAGAAAAAGATTCTCGATGCCGGTAATATTGATGATGCCATAAGCGCGGCCAACGATGTGACAAATGCCGCTCCTGGCCCCGGCCCTGTTTTTACGGATGAGGAAAAAGCCGGGCACCTGGCGGAAGCTGCCCAGCGTCTTGATTTTCTGGAAAACAATCCTTCCCCGGATACCGACAACGAGCTCCAATTCCTTCGGATGAATTCCGAGAATCATGACGCGCTCGTAGACAGATATAACCCTCAGCCTTCCGTGGCCGCTGAGTCGTTGCCTTGGATCTCTCAGGCAAACACCACGCCTCTTGATCTCTCTGGCGGCGATATTGGTATTATTCACTCGCCGGTATCCAGTGACACCCCTTTCACTATGCGAAGACCGGACGATGTTTATTCTCCATACTCTCCGGACCTGGCGCAACAGCTGAACACGAAACTGATAGCTGACACTCCCTGGATTCACAAGACCGGCATGGAACAGGTTGACCCGGATACTGCGGCATGGTTGCAGCATCGGGTGAATGCTCTTGATTATGCGCAGAAGCAGAACGAGCAACAGGCCCAATCTCCGGATGCCCAGACCCGCCTTGTCGCCTCTGTCCAGCGCGTAAACCTGCTTAATCAGATGTCTGACCTTCTCGTCAAGCAGTACCATGAAGGCCAGATGAACGGCTGGATCAACGATACCGCCGGGCAGAATATCACCGACAACAGCGGCCAAGATCTGGGGTGGGTTCAAAAATCCAAACCTTTTGACGATCTCTCCGGGCGGCGAGACGGTGAGGGATGGGCTAATTTTCTAAGACGTCGCCAGACCGGCACTATCCTTCCTGATGATCTTGAGTCGAAACTGAACCTTCTTCAGCAGCAAATGAAAGAAGGGGAGACCGGCTCCAGGTGGCAGAACGAAGACTTTGTTGACGCAAACGGCCAGACCGTGCCGGGTGATTGGGATGGCGTCAAGTCAACGAATCCCGACTGGTTAAAATCCGGCGTCTTGAAAGATGCCGGTAAGGATGGCATCAACACTGTTATCGATAAGTCTCGGGCTGGCCTTCCGCTCACCGGCAAGCAAGCAGATGTATGGGCTGCGGTCAAGCAGGCCGCTGACGATGCTTACAATAGCGACCCGCATATTGCAGCCGCAAACGAAGCTCAGCGGCTTCATGAGTCCGGTATCGATATCCACGCCCCTGAATCAATCCCTGTCGGCAATCTTTCTGAAGGCGACCAGGTTGTTGTTCAGGGCAAGGATGGTATGCCGGATCTTGTCACGCATAAGGGCTATGATGACCAGGGGCAGGCTATCCTGCAGGATGGTGTTACGATTCACGCTGACCCTTGGGATATGGTCGACTCGATGGGGGTAAAGCCTGCCGGCGTAAGTGTTAATGAAACGCCGGATGGTGAGACAAAACCTGTCTTGAGTCTCACGGATGAGACGCAAGCGTCCGAATATGGTAAGGCTAATACCGTATTTACTCAAGATGCTGCCGACAAAGCGAGAGCTCTGCTTCGGTCAAAATTAGGACAGCTCAACAGCGGCATCGATCCCGAATTAATGCAGGCCGGTATTACCATAGCCGGGTACCACGTAGAAGCTGGCGCCCGAAAATTCACCGACTACGCCAAGGCTATGGTGGGAGATTTCGGAGAGAAGATAAAACCTTTCCTTCGTTCATTTTATGAGGCCGTCCGTCATTATCCTGGTATGGAAGATGCGGGATTGAGCGACCCTAAAGAAATAGAGGGTACCGACCTTGCTTCTATATCTCAAGGTCAATATAATGAATTGACACCACAGCAAAACCAAGACGGAGGTTTCTCAAATGCTGACATCAATAACACCGGAAATCTGGCACGAGATCGGGGCGACTCAGCAGTTGCGGACACGCTGGGCCAAGATGGCCTTCGTAATGGGAGCGGACCAGATGAACGCCTTGATCGACAAGGAATATCAGGAGATGATGGCCAGGGGTATATCTCACGAAGTGGCCTACGCATATCTGGACGTGAAGCCTCTGCTCTTGGAGAACGTAGCAATCTCTCGATACATCGTGCAGACGGACAATCACTCCCTGCGGAGCGCGTTGCCGGAAGTAGTCACAACGACGGAGGCGACCCGGTTGGCCTCTCGGGAAAATCCCTTCCTTACGAGGCAGCAGTTAAGCCAGCTACAGGGATTGCTGGCGGCCGACTTGGATTAACAGAAAAGATACTCCAACAGAAAAAAGCCAATACTGGTAAGGTTGAAGGAAATAGCCTTGCCGATATCGCAAAAAACCTTCCTCTCTTACATCCTCACCAGCAAGAAGACGTTAAGTTTGCAGAAAATCGCTTTGCAAACCCTGACGGTCACGGTGTCATGTTTACCAACGGCACAGGCACAGGAAAGACCTTCTCTGCCCTCGGAATAATGAAGCGCATGGAGATGAAAGGGAAAGGTGAAATCCTTGTCCTTGTTCCGAACGATACCATTGCAAATGATTGGATTAAGGCAGGGAACCACTTTGACCTTGGGATTACACGACTGAAGAACACAAAAGACAATGGCGAAAAAGGCGTCAGCCTGACTACATACGCAAACTTTGGATCGAACGACTCTCTCGCCTATCGCAAATGGGATCTTGTTGTTGCCGATGAAGCTCAACTTTTGGGAAGTAATGCGTCAGGCGATGCCACAAAGGCGCTCACCACCTTTAGGGCAATTACAATGCACCCGGAAGGTGCTTATGCGCGGCATACAATGCTGCACAGCGAGGAAATAGGACAACTCTCCTCTCTTGTGCGAGAAAAAGAAGCTGCCAAGGCAACTTTTCAGCAGTCTACTGATCCGGCTGAAAAATCAGTTGCCGAGAAGACAATAGCCAGGCTTGATCCTGCAATCAAAGAATTATCTTTTTCTCTCAGAGAAAAGCAATCTCAGGTCAAGCAAGAGGTCAAAGACGCCCAGCCTGACGGCAGATCGAAAGCCGTATTCCTTTCAGCAACTCCGTTTGCCTACGAAAAGAGTACCGACCTCGGGAATGGATACTTATTTCACTATCCGGTTGAGACGAATTCTGGCGGATATAACAGCGGATCCCCTCGCGATAGGTTTATGATGGAGCATTTCGGATACCGCATGAGATATAACAAACTCACTGCGCCCGAGGCAGAAGTCGACAGTGGGTTGATGCAACGTCAGTTCAATTCGTACCTAAAAAAACAAGGAGTATTGTCCGGTAGAATGCTGGATGTTCCTTTCGATTATGACCGGAAATTCTCCCTGATAGATTCATCTATCGGCAGACTGATAGATGACGGTATGGAGTTCTTGAACGAGAACCCTAAGTATCACGCGCTGAGCGCGATTCTGCATGACAAGTTTGATTACCTAAAGCGCCGGTTCCTTCTCGAGGCAATCAAGGCCGACCGAATCGCACCTGAAATTCAGTTGCATCTTAACGCTGGTCGAAAGGTTGTGGTCTTCCATGACTACATCAAGGGTGGTGGCTTCAACCCCTTTGACTTCAGTGACCATAGGTTTAACAGCGAGAGCGTTAATTATGAAGACGGTGACGGAGAGAAACAAAGCGTGCAGATTGGGCATCTTGTCCATGATTTTGGAGTAGAGCGCCCCGACCTTGTCGGCCTGCCGATTGCAAACCTGCCAACACCGCTTGAATCAATGAGGAGGGCCTTTCCGGGTTTGCTTGAGGTGAACGGCCAGACGGTTTCAAAGCAACAAGTTCGCAACAATATAGCCACATTCAACGACGACATGAGCGGACCACAGGTGATGATGGTCCAGTCCGATAAGGAAGCCGGGTGGTCAGGGCACGACACCACCGGCAAGTTTCAGAGGGTCCTGTTTAATCTCGGACTCCCGACCAGGCCGACCAGGGCCATACAGCAGGAAGGCCGGATATATCGAGACGGGCAGGCGTCTGACGCTCTTATCCGTTACGTGAACACCGGGACCAACTGGGAACGATGGGCCTTCGCCTCTACTATCGCGCATCGGGCGTCTACGGCTGAGAATCTGGCTATGGGTGAAACGGCAAGGGCTCTCAAGGATGCCTTTATCGAGGGCTTTGAAGATTCAGGGTCTTTTCCCCCTGGTTATCCTGGCGAAGGTACAGGAGGTAAGGAACGTGACGCTGCGGCCAATGCTGCCCTGTCCGACTGGGACCGTGCAATCTCTCTCTATTTTTCTCAGCAGAAAAGAAATTCCCGGAACAAATCGGCAGAAGGGAAAGACTATTTTGCTACGCCTGAGCCTCTGGGAATGAAAATGGTTGAGTGGGCAAACCTGCGCGGCAGCGAGAAAGCACTTGAGCCTTCAGCTGGACATGGGGCTATTGCGCGATGGTTTCCGGAAAATACCGAAAATACCGTCGTCGAGCCGTCTCTTGAATTGGCCAGCCGTTTGGCTATGGTCACAGATGCAAAACTGGTTAACGCCCCGTTTGAAAATCTCAATATCGTCAACAAGTTTGATGGCATTGTGATGAACCCCCCGTTCGGAACTGCTGGTAAGACAGCTATGGATCATATCGAGAAGGCTGCGGGGCATCTGCGGGACGGAGGCCGTATCGTTGCCCTGATTCCGGCTGGTCCTTCTATGGATAAGCGGGTGGATAATTTCCTTTATGGTACGGACGCAAAAGGGAAAATGATCAACCCAGATCTTCACCTTATTTCTTCGTATGATCTGCCGAGCTCTGTGTTTGAACGTGCCGGCACAAAGGTTTCCTGCCGTGTCTTGGTAATCGATAAACAATCTGATCCTGATATCGCGCAACGTCTCCAACAGACCGCCCCGAGGGATTACACCGGACTTTCGATAAAAGAGTTCTTTGACCGGATTGAGAATAGCCAGGTCCCGGACCGGATCTCTCCGGTTGCAAATGAGCCATTACCGGAACAGCCAAAAGTCTACACTCCGGACGAACTTATTCCGCCGGGAGAGAAGGGCGCGCTTCCATCTTCAAACCATGACATTGTCGAACATACGACGATGAAAGGGAAGGTTCTTACAGGAATTGTCCGGACGGATTTAACGAAAGATCAGGCGAAGGAAATCGACCCTTACACATTCAAGAAGGATGGAGGGTTCTTTATCCGAGAAAAGTACCTTGATAATCCTGAAACGAAATACTCGATCGGCGATAATGCACCCGTCGAAACCCACACGCCAGAATCCTTTCACCAGGCAGCCACCGACGCCCTGAACGCTGAGCATGGCGGCCTCGGTCAGTTGATGCGGCATATCAATGTCATTCACGATGCTGATATTTCGGATGAGGTTAGGAAAGGGCAAGAAGGTATTCAAGGTTTCGTCCACGACGGCAAAGCCAACATCGTAGCCGATAATATCCCCAAGGATTGGACAGACCAGCAGATGACCGGTCTGATCAAGCACGAAGTCGCCGACCATATTCTCAACCTTGGCCACGCGGACGCCGAGTATCAGAGTATTGAACGTTCGATGGATCTTATGCGCCGGGCTGGAAATCCAGTTGTCGTTGAGGCGTACAGTAGGGTCCCAGAGGGGACCAGGCCACAAGACGTCAACCGGGAGGCGATTGCTTACCTCATCCAGCATGCGCCCGAGCAGTCTATCGTGCAACGATTCGTTACATGGTTCCGGGGAAAACTCCGTGCCCTGTCTCAGGCTATTCCGGGCTTTGATCGCCTGCGGGTTGCCACCTGGGCAAATAGGCTCACTCCTGACGACCTGATCGGGATGGCACATGATGCTTTAGTCCGGGCTCCTGCGGTCCTGGATAGAAAAGCCCTTGCCAATCAGCAGACCGGCAATATAGGATTAGGTAAAGGAGAAAATAACCATGGCAATGACACCGGAAGAGAACGAGGCCAATATCCAGGAAATCCTGCGGACCTGTCCAGGGATGACCAGGGAAAAGATAGCGGAGTGGGACAAGTCGGGCAAACCGATGACCAAAGAAACCTTGCAGCAGCACAGGGAAGCGGGAGTGAAGCGCCCGGTTCGTCCAAGTTTACAGGATGGTTTGGTAAGTCAGCACTAACTGACGAATCTGGAAACCCTCTTATCTATACTCATAAATCCAAGACTTTCGGGATGGATGACAATCCTGACTCTTGGATTTTCAATCCTGATAAATCTGGTCAACAGACCGGCTCTCCTATGTCTGGGATTGGGAGTTTTTTCGCAAGAAAAGAATCTCGTCCCATGGAACCGAATGTAAAATCCAGCGAATCAAAAGACTTCTATCTCCGTCTTGAGCATCCTTTGGAGATGTCCTCTGCCGACTTACCGCGATTTAATAACGTGGAAGAGGCAAAGGCCTGGGCCAAAAGGCAGCATGATCTTAACGGATACGACGGAGTCATGTTCACCGACCATGACGATGTGGTTATCTTTCACCATAATCAGGCGAAGTCTGCGGACTTCAATAACGGTGAATATTCCAGGACCAACAACGACACTCGATATTCCATAGCAGACGGCAAGGGATTCCGGAAGGACGATGAAGACGAAAAGCCTGTTGCCGGTCCGGATGATATTCGAAAGCCCCTGACACAGCGTATCAACGACGCCAGCTCTCGGCTTGGTCAGTTTACCGATAAATCCCGGTATATGCAGGAGGATATCAAGCCAGCTGTCAAGGAAGCTGTCACCGGGCTGAAACTGGTATATCAAGGATTACAGAGCCTGGTTCATCCGACAGGCGTCAGTGAGGCTGCGGCAAAGGCAGGTAGCGCCCTGAATGCCGCTATGGGGGCGAGGAATCGCGGCGGCGATGTCTTCCGGGCGAATCTCGACAAGGCATATTCGGACCAGAAGGAATACACGTCAAAACTGGCAAAGATCATGGACCTGTCGACAACGTCGTCGGGGCTCCTGGCCGACAACCTTTTTAATAAGATGGACGTCCAGGGTCAGCACGATTTCATTACCCGGATGGAGAAGGGCCAGCAGCAGCCGACAAAGCAGATGCAGGATATTGCGGATGTCATTCGTAAGATGTTCGACGCCAAGGTTAAGCAGGTCCAGGACCTGGGGACCGGGGCTTTGCAGAGCGTGATTGAAAACTATTTTCCGCACATCTGGGAAGATAAACTGAACGATCACCAGATACAGACGACTCTTTCAAAGACCAAGCTTGAGGGATCTAAGGCCTTCACTAAACAGAGGGTATTTGAAGATATTCAAGCTGGTCTTGATGCCGGGTTTAAACTGGTTTCCGACAATCCGCTCGACCTTGTTTTCCTGAAAATGCACGAAATGGATAAGTACCTGGTCGCGCATTCCGCCCTGCAGGAGATGTCAAAGTATGGCGTCGTGCGGATGATTAAGGCGGGTGCTGATGTCCCAAAAGGTTTCAAAGTAATCGACGGGCCTTTCGGAGTCGTCACCAAGAAGGACGGATCCGCTTACCGGTATGCAGCGACTGACGATGTCCATCAGGTGTTTCATAATTACCTGTCTCAGAGCTGGTATAACAATAAGTATTTCGGCACAGCGTACACGGCATACATGGGAGCGGCAAACCGGCTTAATATGTTCCAGCTTGGCGTCGGTTCAATGTTCCATGTCGGCTTTGTCACCAATGACGCCGTTGTCGAGAATTGCGCTCTTGGGTTGAAGTCATTCACTGAGGGGAAGTTCACCAAATCAGCCAAGTATTTCATGGAGGCTCCGACGGCGCCAATAAAAAACTGGCGACTTGGCGGTAAGATCCTCGATGCGTGGGAAGGGCAAGGGCAATTCATGCCGGCCGTAATCAAAATGCTCGAACTGTCTGGGGCAAAGAATGGCCTAGATAATCGGTTCCGGATTGATTCAACGCAAAAGATGCAACAGGCCTTTGCAAATGGGAAACTCCTAAAGGGAATCTTTCATGCTCCGGCGGCGATCGTTGCCCAGATGACCAGACCGATAATGGAAGGGCTTGTTCCTCGTATGAAGTTTGCCGCATTCGCCGAGATGGCAAACCATTGGATGGAGACAAACCCGAACGCGACGCACGAAGAACTGCAGCAACAGGCTCAGCAGATTTGGAATAGGATTGACTCCCGGCTCGGGCAGGTCAATTATGATCGGCTCTATATCAATAATTCTGCCAAAAGCGTGATACAGGCCCTTGTCCGTGCTCCTGGGTGGACTGGTGGCACCATGCTTGAAGTTGGTGGTGCTGTTACCGATACCGGAAGTGCTGTGCTTGGTCTCCTGAAAGGGAATAAGCCGGTGATGACTGACCGTATGGCTTACACGGCATCTCTATTACTCTGTAACGCCATTGCGACCGGGTTGCTCACCTATCTTTTCACTGGCGAAGCTCCGCACGGGAAAGACTTCATTGCTTTCCGGACCGGCGGTGTGGACGAATACGGAAATCCGGAACGCTGGACGCTGCCGACATACGCAAAAGACATCTACGCCTACTCTCAGCATCCATTTGATACGTTGCTAAATAAGACTCACCCGATAATCTCAATGGGAAAGGATCTTATAAAAAACAGCGACTATTACGGGGTGGAGATCTGGCACCAGGACGACAACCCGCTTACCCAGTTGGCGCAGGCCAGCGGATATGTTGCCAAACAGTTTGTTCCCTTCTGGATGCGTGGCGCTGCCAAGTCGGCAGAGCGTGGTGACAGCCTTGCAGCTATGGCGGCTCCCCTTGTTGGCATCATGCCAGCCACAGGCGAACTGACCAAGACGGCGGCCCAGTCTGACATGAGCAACATCTACAAGCAAACTGCGGCATTTGATAAAACCAGGACGCAAGCACAGTTTGACAAGTCAAACTTGCGGCGTGACATCATCCGCAAGCTGCGAATGGGCGACGTATCGGGGAATGGTGATATCAGCCAGGCTTTGGCTGCCGGGACGCTGTCGCAGAAGGATGTGGTCGGTATCCGTAGAGACAGTATGGTAACTCCTGGCGAAACTCAGTTCAACCGGCTGTCCTTGCCCCAAGCAATAACGGTTTACGAAGACGCGACGGACGAAGAAAAGGCAAAGTTCAAGCCTATCCTGATCCGCAAGGGGCAGTCTATCATGGCTATTCCTGTCAGTGAACGCGGCAACATTCAGCAACGGTACAACCAGGCTATCAGCCAGTAAGTAAAATTACAGTTCATTTTTTTATCAAGCCCCGCATACTTTGGGATTTCCCTTAGCATGACGGGGCTTTTTTTATTGGAGAACTATGTCATCAAATCCTTTTTATACCCATTCTGACGGGGTCCCGGCATTCAACTCGGCAGGGTCGTCTCAGCTTGTGAGGGCGGAGTTTGATTCTGTCGCTGCAGGTTTTACAGCGGTGGAGGCGGCAATTGTCGGTATTCAGAATCAGGCATTTACCACGTCTCCCACAGTGCCGACTCCTCCCCAGTTCGACAACTCCCAGAAGGCAGCGGATACAGCCTTTGTCCAGTCGTCAAAGGGATTCCAGGTTCCGAGTATCATCAGTCCGACGACCACAACCACGCTGACAGTCGCACAGTTGGGCAGTCTGGTGGAATTTACCGGGACGGCTCCATATACCGTCACGCTTCCAGCTATGACGGCCTCGATGAATGGATCTGGCTTCATGTTCCAGAATACAACCTCTGGCGTCATAACCCTCTCGACGTCCGGGACGGACCGCCTCTTGTCTTCTGGTGGGGTTCAGGTCCAGACGATCACCTTCAACCCTGGCGATACGCTGACCGTCTACGCAAACGGTGCAGGGGCGTGGATTATGGGCGGTTCGGCGATTGCTGCCCTGGCTCCTCAGCAGCAGTCCTTGACGTCCTCTGTGGCTTCAAACGCGCTGACAATCGGGCTGAATCCGACGACCTTGCTTTTTCGGAATGCAAACCTGACCCTTGGTACACCAACATCGATCTCCCTTAACTCGGCGCTGAGTATCGTAGCTCCTTCCGGCGCGTCCTTCGGGGCAACTGGGGGCCAGCAATGTCAAGTCGCAATCCTGGCCCTGAATAATGCCGGGTCGGTGTCGCTTGGCCTGGTGAACACAGCCGGGATGCTGGACCTTGATGAGACAACGCTTGTCAGCACGACAGCCATAAGCGCCGGGTCTACGGCCAATAACGTCATTTATTCGGCGGCAGCGCTTACGAATGTTCCGTTCCGCGTAGTTGGATACTTCCTTGCAACAGAAGCAACGGCAGGCCAGTGGTCGTCTCTTCCTTCCACCCTGCAAGGGATTGGCGGTGAGGCCACAATATTCGGACTGGGCGGTGTCTTCACCCCTCCTATTGCTTGTCAGCAAAATCTTTATGCATCGGCATCAGCGGGTGGAACATCGGATGCAATAACGGCGGCTTTCAATCCGTCCTTCAGCGCTACCACTTTCCTGGCCGGGAATGTTCAGGTATCCGTAAGGGCGTCCCTTGCGAATCTGACAACTACCCCGACGTTTTACGCTGGGTATGGAAGCCCCGTTACTATCGTCAAAGGCAATGGCCTTCCTCTTGCTCCTGGGGACATCGCTGGGGCTGGGCATTGGATTGATTTGAATTGGGATGCGACTTTAGGAAAATGGATTCTGTTGAATCCAGCAACTGGCGTAGGTGTTCCAAACCAGATCCAGTCCGTGACAGCAACAGTCGCCGGCAATGCTTTGACTGTCGGTTTGCAGCCCTGCGCCTTATCGTTCCGGAATGCAACCCTGACAAACGGCGTTGCTGCCAATTACTCAATAGCCTCGGCCTTGAGTCTTACCGTTCCCACTGGTGCAACCTTCGGATCAAGCAGCGGAACGCAATGCCAAATTGCAATCCTGGCCCTGAATAACGTCGGAACAATCAGCCTGGGCGTAGTTAATATGTCTGGCGGTGTCAATCTCGACGAGACAACCCTTGTCAGCACGACGGCCATAAGCGGAACGGCCTGCGCCAATAACGTCATTTATTCAGCTACGGCGCTTACGAACGTACCGTTCCGTGTCGTCGGGTATTTGACCGCTACAGAGACAACGGCAGGAATCTGGGCAACTGCTCCGACCCTTGTCCAGGGAGAAGGCGGTGTCGCTATGACCTCCATGCAGTCGCTTGGGAACGGGCAGCAAACTTGGCAAACGGTGACGAGGGTTTCGGGTACCACTTACTACAACACCACCAGTAGGCCCATACTAATTGAGATATCTGGTCAGACTTCATTGACTTCAGCTCAATTGTACCTGTCCGTTAACGGTGTTGTGGTAATTAATCTACTGTGGGTAAGTATAACAGGGAACATTCCGGGGGTACTTACCGCAATTGTCCCTCCTGGGGGGACGTATGTTTTTAATGCTGTAAATATGGGGACGATGTCCGCTGTAGAACTCAGATAAAGGACAAAAAAATGGAATACTTAGACCAGTACTATACCGATCAAAATGGCGGATTGCATTTTCTTTCCGCCCAGGATCAAGCCAATGCAATAACCAAAGGGCTTCTTCTTCCTGATCCTTCCTGGACGGCGATAACGGAGGCAGCAGCTGCTTTGATACAAAATCCACCTCTCACTTTATCTCAGGCGCAAGCCGCGCAAATCGCAACTCTTCAGGCCTCCTACAATGCCGCAACCCTTGCCCCTGTGTCGATGACAACAGCAGCGGGTCACACAGACACATACGCCCAGGACGCCCAGAGCAAGCAATACCTTCTTGATGCTCTGGCGGCAGGGGCAAAAAATCAAACATGGCCGTTAAATATCTGGCTGAATTCAGCAGGCCAGCCGGTCACACCTTTTATTTACGCAGACTTACAAACACTTTCCACAGCGATGGAGGCGGCAGAGATTCCTGCGTATCAGGATCTTCTCGCCAAGGTAGCGGCGGTTATGGCGGCAGTTCAGGCTGGGGCAACCGTGGCGGCGGTTCAGGCTATCGTATTCTAAGGTTTTAAAACAAACATCAGGAGTAAAGAAATGAGAACAATGAGGGCAAAGATGAGGGTTGTGAATGTAGATCGTCAAGCGACCTGCGAGGTTTTACGTTTTTCAGCTGTAGGGAGTGTGTTCCCTTATCCTGAAGACGGAAGCGATGAAAACAATTCCTTCGCCAAATGGACACCGTGCGCTGACCTGAATATGACGGTCACAAACCCTGATCTCTTCGGGAAAATTCAGATAGGAGAAGAATATTACCTCGACTTTACCAAAGCAGAGTAAGCACTCAAAATAATGATGTAAAAAATTAAAGGGAGACTAGAAAAATGAAAAAGTTAAGTTCTGTATTGATGATGGTGTTGATCGTGGGCGGTTTTTTCTTCGCGTGGGGTTGCACCTCCCAACAGGTAACTTCCCTTAACGCGGATCTCGCAAAAATTCCTACTCCCGCAGAGGTGGCGGCTGAAATATGCCCCCCCACTCAGGCCGCGCTTGGTATCTTGTCTGCTCCGGGCGTATTGGCCGATCCGAAATTAATTGCAGACCTGAGTATAGCGAATGTGGCCGTTAACGCTGTCTGCTCAGCTGGATCTTCCGTCGCGGTGAACGATCTGCACGCTATGGCAGTGAACGGTATTCCGGCCCTTCAGAAGATTGTAGCGGTGGCACCCGTGAGCGCCCAGGTGAAACAAGATACGAGCGTAGGTCTCGCTGTTGCGCAAGCGGTTCTCTCTCAGGTGATTGCGGCCAATACCACCCCGGCCCCGGCAGCTGTGACCGCGCCTGTTACTTCCCCCGTCGCTCCGGTCGTCACCCCGCCTGCCGCCGGAACGCCCGTGGCTGTTCCGGCCAGCTAATTCAATAACCACCATCAATCCATGGCCGGGTAAAATCCGGCTATTTATAATGGAGAACATTATGAGCTTTTTAAAAGCAATGCAGTACGGCCAGGTCATAGAGAATCCGGCCACATACAAGAACCTGCAGAACTCCATCAACCTCTTGGTTGCCCTGCTCAGTATTGGGGGACAAGTTCTGCACTCTTATGGTTTTACCGTCAACCTGTCAGAAGCGCATGCGGTCACGATAGCAACCGCATTGGCGGTCTCCTTTTGTGCTCTCAACGCCCTTTTTACGGTGATTACATCTGACGATATGGGTATCAAAATTCGTGCCGCGCAACCGTCTCCCTCTCAGGTAATGGCGGAACAGCTTCCCCGGCTTATCAAGGCCCTTGAACTGATGCTTGCACAGCCTCCTGCTTTCCCGGCTCCTGTAACTGAAGTGAAGGTTGCTGTTCAGACCGCGCCGGACGTTGCCGCCCAAAAGGCTCAGGATCCAGCAGCGGCTGCTGCAACGGGAGGAGGTGCTGCGTGACGGTTAAAGATTTCGCGAAAATAGCAGATGCCGCCTATACAGCGGTCCCGACAATCGGGGACCCGAACAGCGCGTCCAGGGCGATTGTCACCAGAGACGATGCTGACGCATCAGCAATCGTCTCGTTCCCCGGCAGCGACAACGTAGCCTGCTGGCTGGCGGATCTGGACGCAGAGGTATCAGATCATCCTGGACTTGGGTTGATACACAAGGGTTTCTGGTCTGCATGGGTTGCGATAAAAGAGCAGGTCTATCGAGCCATAGAAGGATGTAGGACTGTGACGTGGGTTGGTCATTCTCTTGGGGCTGCCCTGGCGATTCTGGCCGGGTCTGACTATGCGGAGATATTCAAAAAGACGACCATCTACGGCTTCGAACCTCCTCGGGTTTCTGCTGATGGAGCGATCGAGAGACTTATTTCGACGCTTAAGGTGGATATTTCCTTGTACCAGAACGGAAACGATGTGGTCCCTGATGTCCCTCGCATCCTGCAGAACTGGCAGCACCCGGCGCCATTAATCAAAATTGGAAAGCCGTTTCTACCATTCGCCAATATCAACGACCATGAAATGAGCCGAGTTATAAAAGCACTCGCATAACAAATCACCAAAAAGGACGCAACCGTGACACCTGATCAGATTACTCAGCTTTTGGCTGCATTAGAGAAAATCTCTCAACACGCCCCGCAGGAATCACAACCTGTAATCGCGCTGTTGCTTGTTATAGCGTCCATCATGTCTCTCATGTGGAGAGACCTTAAGGGAAGCATCAAAGAAACGCGAACAGAGTGGCAGACTGCTCTTGCCGCTCACAAAGCGGAAAATGATAAGGACCTCGCCGACCACAAAGCGGATAACGAAAAAGACTATGATCTTCTCTGGGAAGACCGGCGGCGTTGCCAGGATGAATGCTGTCCTCCTCGAGTCAAGAAAGGAGATTGATCATGCCCGTGAAAGTCTGCCCCGAATGCGGTCATCGTTATACGCAGGGATCGCATTGTCCTGTTTGTGGGTACCCGTGCGAAGATTGATCTTTTACAAGAGAATGTAGCCAGGAGGCTACGAAATATGATCTATTCAACAAACGAACTGGCCTTTATGAAGGCAATTACAGTCAGTGAATTGACCCAGGCCGTTATCGACGGCTCGGACGAGGGGTTTAATGTACTCGTAGGTTCAACACCTACCCACATTAATACGTTCCCGAATTATGATGACCACCCGCGCATCCTGGTTCATTTTGACAACGGAATCCCATCGAGTACCGCTGCCGGGGCCTTCCAGATTTTGGAGCACTTCTTTGATTTTTACACAAAGAGCCTCGACCTGGACGGCACGTTTTCGAAAGACAATCAGAGGGCTATTGCGCACCAATATTTTCGTGAGTGCCACGCCCTGGCTGATATCGCGGCGGGAAATTTTCTTGCCGCTTTGTCTCTTGTCCGGACACGTTGGGCCAGCCTGCCGGATAGTGGAAATAACCAGCATGAGAACTCTGTCGCGCTCTTAAAACAGGCTTATCTTGATGCGGGGGGAACGATAGCGTGATATCCGAATACCTACCGATAAGATTCCTGTCAGTTAGTTTGTATGGAGACTTATGGAGACTTTCAGAAATTCAAGGGTTAGAGATTTCGTTCTCAAGCCCTTGATTTTATTGGTGCACCCGGAGGGATTCGGACCCCCGACACCCGGATTCGAAGTCCGGTGCTCTATCCAGCTGAGCTACGGGTGCGTATGCTGTCAGCATTTTTATGAAGCAATGAATATACAC
>TBL_comb47_HYPODRAFT_10000416_pt1 | contig 56480 bp, 40 predicted proteins | sample TroBogypolimnion_40_FD_10682 | JGI IMG/M metagenome (IMG submission 10682)
CTGAAGCCACGCAATCCAAAAACTTCGTCGCTACCATGTCCGGTGTGGCCCAGAAAGATGTCGTACTATCCTTCTCCACCGCCGACGGTACTGCTACGGGTGGTTCAGACTTTACCGCGCAGTCAGCTACCACTGTGACCATCCCTGCCGGAAGCACTTCGGTGAACATTCCCGTCGATATCCTGGGCGACCTGATCGCTGAACCTACCGAAACTTTCACAGGGACAATCACCCTGAGCAGTGCAAACGCACAGCAGGTGACAGTACTGCCCGCCGCTGCCAATGCTACCGCGACAATCAACGACAACGACGCCGCCTCTTTCTCCATTACAGGCTTCACCGTCAATGAAAACGTTGGAACGGCCAACTTCACCATCGTGCTGGATCATGTCGTGCAAAATGCAATATCCATCGATTTTGCTACATCCGACAATACTGCTTCGGCAGGATCAGACTATACGGCAGTAGCTCCGACAACAATCAACTTTGGTGCAGGAAATCCATTGTCGCAGAATGTAACAGTAACCATTCTCAACGATCTGGTGCTCGAACCAACAGAGAATCTAATTGGGACCATCAGCAATTTGATCAGCAATGGTCAGAATGTGACGATTGGAACTGCATCCGCCAACGGAGTGATTACAGACGACGATGCTGCATCACTTTCCGTTGCAGATGTTACCGTCAATGAAGCCGCCGGTAATGCCATCTTCAATGTAATCCTGACAGGAAACGTTCAGAGCACTTTTACCATCGACTATGCCACTGCCGACAATACGGCCGTTCAGCCTTCCGATTATATCTCCCAAACAGGGACGCTCACCTTTGCAGGCACAAGCGGTGAATCGCACACCATTACCGTTCCAATTATAAATGACACCTTCCTGGAATCTACCGAAAACTTCAAGGTCAACCTCAGCAACATCAGCAACAATCTGGTTACCTACGACAACCAGGCCATCGGAACCATCACGGACAACGATGCTGCCTCCCTTTCCATTGGCGATCTTTCCGTGGATGAAAATGCGGGAAGTGCAATATTTACAGTCAAACTAACCGGTAATGTGCAGGGCAGTTTTACCATCCATTACGCAACAGCCGACAATGAAGCTTTCGCAGGAGAGGATTATACCTCAACAGCAGGGACCATCACTTTTGCCGGAACGACAGGTGAAATACACACCATCACCGTACCCATCGTCGACGACAACATCCTGGAATCAACAGAGACCTTCAAACTGAACCTCAGTGCCATCAGCAATGCGCTGGTAACCTACGACAACCAGGCAATCTGTACCATTCTAGACGATGACTCGGCCCTTGCCACCATCGTCGCAAATGATCCAACAGCGGCAGAACCGAACAACAACGGTCAATTCACGGTCACACTTTCGAACCCATCCGATTCGCCAACAACCATCCGTTATACCGTATCCGGAACGGCTACTCCTGCCGCTGACTACAAAGCACTGACGGGTACCATCACCTTTCCGGCAGGTGAAACACAAGAAAAGATCGATGTCACTGTGATCGATGATCTGTTGCTTGAACCGACTGAAAGCGTGATCGTTAAGCTTGCTTCGGTCGGTAACGGAAATCCTGCCATCTCCATAGGAAAACCCGACAATGCAACCGTCTCAATTGCAGACAATGATGGATTGGCAACATTTCTCTCCATTTCCGACATCACTGTTAAGGAAGATGCAGGGAATGCCGTGTTCACCGTTACACTTACTGGAAATGTCCAGGGGGGATTTACCTTGAACTATGCAACAGCCAACCAATCCGCAGTTGCCCAGGGCGACTATACCCAAACATCAGGGACACTGACCTTCACGGGTACTTCAGGCGAAACACACACTATTTCTGTGCCTATTGTAAACGACAATCTGGTGGAAACAAATGAAACCTTCCTGGTTAACCTGAGCAATGTCAGCTCATCCCTGCTAACCTACGACAGTCAGGCCATCGGCACCATCACCGATGACGACTCAGCCAGTCTCTCCATTCAGGACGTAACGGTCAGGGAAGGGGATGGCAATGCCGTCTTCACGGTTACCCTGACGGGAAATACGCAGGGCAGCTTTACTGTCAATTATGCCACCGTGAACGACAAAGCTGTGGCTCCAGGTGATTATGCAAGTACGAATGGCTTGATAACTTTCACAGGTATATCCGGAGAAACACACACCATCACGGTTCCAGTCGTAGATGACAATCTGCTGGAAACATCAGAGGACTTCCTGGTCAAATTAAGCAACATCAGCAATCCGTTGGTCAGCTATCCCCGCCAGGCAGTTGGAACCATCCTGGACAATGATGCAGCTTCATTATCCATAGAAGATGTGACCGTACAGGAAGATGCGGGAAATGCCATATTCACGGTCAAACTGAATGGGGATGTTCAGGGAGGTTTTACACTGGATTATGCCACAGCCGATCTTACGGCCATAGCTCCCGGAGACTATACCACCACCTCCGGACAACTCACTTTTGCAGGATTCAATGGCGAAACAGATACCATCTCCATTCCAATCATCAATGACAACCTGGTTGAAACGACAGAGAATTTCTATGTCAATCTGGCCAACATCAGCAACACGCTGGTAACTTATGGGAAACAGGCCATCGGTACGATTCTCGACAACGACGTGGTACCAATCGTGGCACAGAATGATGCAACGGTTACACAGGAGAACATGACCGTCACGGGCAATGTGCTGAACAACGACAGCGGTGCATCAGGCACAGTCATATCCGTTTCTCAGTTCGTCGTAGCCAATCAGAGTTTTACCTCCGGCCAAAATGCAAAAATGGATTACATCGGAACAATCACCATTGCAAAAAATGGAGACTTCTGCTTCGTTCCGGTTTCGGGTTATACAGGCCCCATCCCGACTGTTTGTTACACCATTAAGGACTCCAGCGGGAACACGGCATCTGCCAATCTGATGATTACAGTCAATCCAATGAATGATCCGCCTGCAGCTGCAGATGATTCCTACCAGGGAGTTGAAAACAAAGAGGTAAACGGAAACGTGCTGGACAATGACACTGCTCCCATGAACGGAACAATGACACTAACCCTTGATCCTGTCGCAAGACCCTCACACGGAACGTTGACCATACACCCTGATGGCACATTCACCTACAAGCCTTTCATCGACTTCATCGGTCAGGACAGCTTTGTCTATGAAGTTTGCAACAACAATTTGCAAAGAAAGTGTGCTACCGCGAAGGTAACCATCACAATAAACAAGGATGTTGATTGCGAGGTATTTGTACCTAACTCCTTCTCTCCAAACGGAGACGGCATCCACGACACATTCAAAATAAGGTGCATTTACAACTACGACAACCCTATCATCGAGATTTACAACCGATGGGGGAATCTTGTCTATACCAAAGAACATTATGGCGATACCGTTTTCTGGGGCAACGAGCAGGATGCCTGGTGGGATGGGCATTCCAACAGCAAATGGAACGTTTCAAACGAACCGCTTCCTGTGGGAACCTACTATTACGTGCTAAAACTGGGCAACAACAAGGCAATAACCGGTTTCCTGTTTCTGAACAGGTAACAAAGTACAATATGGCCAACTGTTGACTGAACCGCAGAATAATTTTTGGCAAGATGCAGAAAAGTCTTTGTGCACAATGGAACTCAGATCGATCAAAAACAAGAAGAGACGCCTTCCTGAAATAAAAAATAAAAACACAAAAATGAAAATGTTCAACAAAATTGCATTGGTTACACTGATCTCAATGGTCGCACTGGTCTCCAGGGCACAGCAGGATCCAATGTATACACAATACATCTTCAACCTTCAAACCGTCAATCCTGCCTATGCCGGATACTGGCAAACAATGGGATTCATGGCACTGACACGCGTTCAATGGGTGGGCATCACAGGCCACCCCACCACCCAGACACTCTCCTTCCAGGCACCGCTTAAATCAAAAAAAGTGGGCGTTGGATTCGATGCCATTTACGACGTGGTAGGACTCGAAAAAAGAATATCCCTGCACTTTGACTACTCCTACGAAATTGAATTGTACAACCAAACCACCCTGCGATTGGGGCTCGATGGAGGATTCACCAACTACTGCCACAACCTGCTCGACTACCAGCAGTATCCCGATGGAATTTCAGATCCGGCCTTCCAGATCACGGTAAAGAATCAGTTTATGCCAAATTTCGGGGTGGGCTTTTTTCTCTCCAACCCAAAATATTTCCTGAGCCTCTCCTTGCCCAAGATCATTGAGAATAATTATGCCTCCAATTCCAATAATTTTTCCATCTCCGCAGAAAAAAGACATCTCTATTTTGCAGGAGGCATGGTCTTTAACCTTTCGGATGCTGTGGTCTTTAAACCCACATTCATGACGCAAATCGTAACCGGTGCTCCCGTTCTGTACGATTTGTCCGCCAATTTCCTGCTCGCAAACAGACTCTGGCTGGGAGGCATGTACAGGTCAGGCGATGCCGTGAGTGCCATCGTCCAATGGGTCCTGACCAAAAATCTGAGAATTGGCTATGCACACGACTTCTCTACCACTGACCTGAGCAACTACCACTCGGGCATACACGAAATCATGCTTTCATTCGAATTTTCAGCCTTGAGGGTGAATTTCATCTCTCCCCGCTACTTCTGACAACCTGCTTGTTTCAATCCATCGTGTCTGATTAAAAAATATAGATGCACATGAAAATGCCAAACAATATCACTCTTTACCTGCTGCTTCTTTATGTCCTCACCTCCTTGTCTGCCCAGGCACAATTGAAGCAATCCCTCGTTTTCAATGACTCAACGATCCGGGTTACTGAAATAAATACCAACACCCTCCACAGCGACTTCGGCCCCTGTGTGGTCGGAGACACGCTCTATTTCACCTCCTACAGCGACAAAATCTTCGGAAAGACAGATGCCAAATTGCGCGCCAACGCCTTCTACGACTTGTACAAATCCCGTATCGATGACCAGGGGAACACGATTAGCAAACGCGAGATCGTCAAAGAATTTTACACCCAGTACCACGACGGTCCCGTCGCCTATTGTGCCAAAACCGGCGAACTTTTTGTTACCCAATCCTACAACATTGACCCACCCAGCTTTCCTGAATCTCTAAGAACCAAGACCATCCGGCTGCACATCATGATCGCCGTCAACAACCACGGCAAATGGGAAAAAATAACGGACTTCCCCTTCAGCAATCCGACCTATTCCGTGGGCCACCCGGCCATCACCGAAAATGGAGACACATTGGTTTTTTCGAGCGACATGCCCGGCGGATATGGTCAGACGGATTTGTACTATTCCATTCGAAAAGAGGGAAAATGGCAGACCCCGATCAACCTTGGACCGGGTATCAATACCCCCGGCAAGGAAGAATTCTCTTTCATCACCGACAAAAACCTGGGAGGATCCTACCTGCTGTTTGCTTCAAACGGAAGAGAAGGTCTCGGCGGACTGGATCTCTACTTCACCAAGTTCCCCTACAAGGAGGGCGCACACATTGAACACTTTTTGGCCCCAATCAACAGCAAGAACGACGATTTTGACCTGGTCGTACCCACAGATGCCGAATTTGGCTATTTTACTTCCAACAGACCCGGCACCGGCGCCGACGACATCTACAAATTCAATTTCAAAAGAATCAAAAAACCAGCGATCACGGAATTGTATGTCTACAGCGGCAAAACCAGACGCCCAATTCCCAATGTCCAGGTGACGATTTGCAACAATCAGACCCTCCAGACCGATAGCCTGGGCAAAATAACCAAACTGCCGGTTCCGGATTCGGATTGCAAAATTTTGGCCTCCTCCTTTGGTTACCGGGATATTGCCAAAACAATTACGGCCGATAAATTTCTGAACAGAAAAGAGTTTCGCGACACACTGTGGATGGATCCGATCATCCGGCAAAAAATCATCCTGCGAAACATCCTCTACGATTTCGACAAATGGGACATCCGTCCCCGAATCGGCCAAAGAACTCGATCTGCTGATCGCCTACCTGAAGCAAAACCCGGAAACAAAAGTTGATCTGGGCTCACATACAGATAGTCGCGGAAACGACAACTACAACCTCATCCTCTCCCAGAAAAGGGCGGATTCAGCCATCAAATACATCGTTTCAAAAGGAATTGAAGCGGACAGGATAACGGGCAAAGGATATGGCGAAAGTCAGCTGATCAACAAATGTGCCAATGGCGTCAATTGCAGCCCCGAAGAACACCACCAAAACCGCCGGACAGAAATCTTCATCCGGTAAGAAACCAAACTAATCCGGAAAATAAACACCCTTTACAGCCAGAGACTTCACGGTACTGGAGGGTGTTTTTCCAGTAGATCCACAAAGTATTTACACACCTATTTTTGATAGACTCTCACATAATCGACCACAAACTCATCCGGAAAAACCGCCTTATCAAGCTCCTTCTCCTCCCCGGGAAATTCCATGCTCAGAATCAGATACTCAGGAATCTGCGAAATACCCTTCGTCACTTCGTAAAATTTGTAGCCATCTACATAAAAAACATACTTACCAGGAAACCACTCCAATCCAAACCTGTGGTAGCCCTTCCCCACCCCTTTCAGGTAACTCTGCATTCCGTGGGTCGATTGCTGGTGCGGTCCATAGGCCCAGTGAACATTGTGCGAAACGATGTCTTTCCCAAGCTTCCTGAAACACTCCATGATGTCGATCTCGGCACCGTAAACCGCCGGATCCTCTCCCTGTGAGATCTGTTTCGACTGGATCCAGAACGCACCCCATACCCCCGGCGATCTCTGCAACTTTGCCCTGCATTCATAATATCCGTACTTCGACATAAAAAGATCCTGTGTTCCCACTGCACCACTCATCAATCTGTCGCCCTGCTTCAAAGCCAGCAACCGGAGATGTCCTCCCCCCACCCTGACCGCTTCGCGGGAAACCCAGTCCAGCCTGCGCTTTCCTACGCCCCGAACTTTCCACCTGGTTGTATCCAGCTGCCTCCCATTGAAATTATCCTCCCAAACAAGGTGGTAACCCAGTTTTCGGGGAATAAATCTGTCTCCGGACACCGGTCCCTGGGCCGGTCGCTGGGCCTGGCAGACCATCACCAAAAAAGAAAAAAACAAGAGGAATTGGATTTTTTTCATGCTTTTTGAAAATGAAAATTTAATTTGTCCTCAAAAAAAATAGCGTAGCGAAATCATCCTACCGGGAAGTTGGTCCGCGAAGATATTACCTGTTCACCACAAGCTCCCCGACAAACATCTGCGCCTTCTGACCCACCGTCGGATAGGGAGGTGGCATCAGCCTGTGCCCCCTCAGCTTCAATTTGACATAACGGAAGGCAGGTGTCGCTGCTGGAATCCCAAAAGTATAATCGTGAATACTCGCCTCCCCCAACTGGTTGCCCTTCACTTCGCTTGTGCCGAGGGTGGTAAAGCCTATCTTCTGGTCGGCCGAAACAAGGCATTCCACCACCATCGGATGCAGAATCTTGCGCGTTTTGGTATCCAGCAGGGTAGTCAACACCACGGAAGATGCCTGCACACAACTTTCAAGATCCACCGTCAGCTCCACCTGCTCCTCCTCCCATCCGATCCAGGTGGGTTTCGATTTATTGAAATCACCCACACAGCCATCGGTCAGGAGAGACAGATCGCTGTGATTGTATTTGTTAAGTGATGTGGGCAAGGGATTCGTGGTTACTTTCTTTCGGAAGGCCAGGTTATTTTTGACGAATACCCGACCCGAACACCTCCGCGTCATCTCATAATAATCACGGATGGTCAGGTTGTGCTCACTCATCACTCCCAGCTTTTCGCGGGTAGCCACAGCATAAAATTTTTCGAGGAGCGAGTCCATCGCCGCAGATTTGACACTCCCGGTGGAATCCCACCATCCACGAGGTCCCACCATATTCGTCTTGCCGATCTCCAGGATGGCATAACTCAGTGGCAGTCTGGAGACCTCCACCCGATGGAGATGAACCGTATCATTTTTGACAGCTGCTTCCGCTTCATCGAACAAACTTCCGTACTTCTTCAGGTTTTCGGCTGTCAGGTAACTGTTCTGATGGATAGAGGGCGGACCAAAAATATTGAGCCGGTCGCCGGAGGTAACCAGGTCGTGCTGCATCTCATCGATGTACCTCCGGATCCAGGATGCCGCCGCCCCGTAAAAGTTCTTCAGAAACTCATCCATCTCAGCAGAAAAATCAAGATTCGGATTCCAGAGAAGTTTTGAGATGAGATGAAGTCTGAGCTCCACAAACTCGTGCCCTTCGGCAATGTCCGACTGCTGGTAATGGTCGAAAACCCGATTTTTTACAAATAGCTGGATATTGGGCTGCAGCACAAACAAATTGGGATGCGGAGAGATGAAATGATGGTAGTTGATGGTGTAATCGTAGGTCGCCATGTGGTTGCAGATCTTTCCCCAACCAGCAATGTCACTCACAAATTGCCTGGCTGCCGCAGCAGTATCCGAAGCGATCGGACGACTTCTGTCTGTCTCGATGGAGCAAAGCGTGACGTGTACATTATCCGCCGGTTTGGTAAGCAGTGGCGGCGATTGGGTATAGTTGTACGCATAGGTGCAGATCATCTTACCAGGAAACTCGCGGGCCACGGCATTCACAAACCGGATCAGCGGTCCCGACTGGCTCTTCTCCTCCTGCTCAATTTTTAGGCAGGCATCGCACTGGCAGGGATTCCCGTAGTCATTTTGTGCGACAGACCAATATATTTGAGCCGGATTGGCTGCCATCCTCTGCCTCAGGCTTTCAACAGCGATCTTCAGAACCTCCTTGTTCGTCAGGCACAACTGCGTGGGCATCCGGATACCCTCCCTGAAAGCGTAATATTCCGGATGATCTTTGAAATAGCTCTCCCAGGGCACAAGCTGATCGAAAGAGTGGGAAGCAAACAGGTAGTTGGGGAAAAGCCTGTTCCAATCCATCAAATCCTCATCCTCCGCGAAGCTGGCAGAAAAATAGTTGACGATCCGGTAATTGTTGACAGAGGAGTCCATAAGGCTGAGAGCCGGGAGTTCAATATTCCTGGCAACAGGTACAATCCTTGCCGTAGGGCTGTAAAGGTGACAACCCAAGTACCTTTCCAGGAGGGTGACCACTCCGTAAACACATCCTTTTCGCTGACCGCCTTCCACCACGAGGGATCCGTCCGTAGTGGTGCGGATGTGGTATCCGTCAAATTTGAACCCGGGAACTTCACGGATAAAAATGCCATGCTCCTTTTCTGCAATCGAGGTCACAACCGGCAATTCACACCCCGAAATCAACTTCACATATTTTTGCAGCAAAATGGCCGCGCGCTGCTCCTGCCCATTGGCATTGGCCGGAATAACAATGGAATAATTGCTTTTACCCTCTTTCACCAATGGAATGGAGACGGATTTAACACACCCAAGGAGGAGAAACAGCAGCAACAATGCAAGGATGGAATTTTTCATATTTGCCCGGAATAATAGTTAGTAGTTGCAGAAAATGGCAAAACAGCACGGGATAGCCGTTGGCTGTTTGGTAGTAACCGAAGAGATCTCTGTCAATAGTTACCACAAATATAAGTACCAATTTTCAGCTAAAATCACTATTTTGGCAAAAAAGAACGACACAATGCCCGGAGAGGAAAGAAGCGAGATAAAAATAGGTTTGAAAGTGGGAATTGTCCTTAAAGCAGATCAGCGATCGGGTAAAATCACGGAAGGAGTGGTCAGCGCCATCCTTACCAGCAGTCCTTTTCACCCGCACGGAATCAAAGTCAGGCTGACCTCGGGAGAAGTGGGCCGGGTAAAAGAGATCAAATAAACTTTCTGCAAGCCCATGAAGACAGCCTCGCTGAAGGAGATCAAGACCGAACTTGGCAGGGTGCACCCTACCCGGCTTCTTGAGCTATGCCTGCAAATGGTCAAATACAAAAAAGAGAACAAGGAACTCCTCACCTACCTGCTGTTTGATGCCTACGACGAAAAAGCCTATCTCGAAGAGGTCAAACAAATGATGGACGAGCTGTTCCTCGAAGTGAAAAAAGGCAATGCCTATCCGGCCAAGAAAACCATCCGGAAAATTCTGGCTGCCGTGAACAAACAGATCAAATTTTCGGGATCCAAACAAACAGAGGTGGAACTGCTGATCTATTTTTGCAAAAAACTGAGAAAATCCGGACTGTCCCTTTCTGTCAACACGGTGCTGGGAAACCTCTATCTGCGGCAAGTTCAAAAAATAAAAAAATCACTGGCCACCCTGCACGAAGACCTGCAGTTCGACTATTCGGAGGAGTTGCGTTTGTTGTAAGATGGCCTGTTCAGATATGACATTCACAGGATAAGAATTAATATTTAGATAATTAAAAATCTGTTACGCATGAATCTAAAAAGCCTGATTGTAAATATTCACTGGATTCCCGTGATCGTGATGACCCTCTCCTCCTTCGTCCTGGGTGCGCTCTGGCACACCAAATACCTGTTTGGCAGGGCCTGGGCCAGGGAGATCAATCCGGATAAGAAACCAATTGTTATGAATTTTAAACTCATTTTTGGCGGAACGGCACTGGCTCATTTCGTGGCCATTGCCTCGCTAAGTGCCATCCTTTCAGGCACCGGGGCGCTCCACGGATTTCTGACCGGACTCCTCATCTCAGGGATGTGGATTCTGCCGGCCATGACCGGCACCTACCTGTTTGCGAACAGATCCCTCAAATTGCTTGCCATCGACGCAGGGATGTACCTCCTGCTATTCTCAGTGACTGGCTTGGTGATGGGGATATGGTAAAATTTCCCGCGACCTTCGGATATCAGTAAATCATCTTTCTGAATGAGGCATTAAACAGCAATTGTTCCTTCTACGCTCATTCAAATGTTTCGGGAACAAGAAGCACAAAGAGCTAAAAATAATCTATTTTCAGCTCTTTGTGCCTCTTCGTATCCCCTTTGAAAAGGATAAATCTTAAATGAATTTCAGGGAACCAACACCGTAAAGGTCTCCTGGGCACCATAAGCGGTCCCCAATTTGTTGGTGGCATAAGCCCTGACATAATAGGTAGCTTCCGATTTCAATCCGGTCAGGGCACTGGTAAAGGTTCCCAAACCCGATCCGTTTACGGAGTGGCTGCCGCTAATGGTTGGTGAAGCAGCGGTGCCCACGCATACGCCCCTGGCCGTCACCGGATCACCGCCGTCGGATGTTACGTCCCCACCCGTAGAGGCAGAACTGCTGGTGATGCTGGTGACTTTGGTGGTCGTGACAGTCGGAAGTCCTGCAGTAGACGATTTGGAACAGCCCGCAAAGAAAATGGCAACTATCAATAGGAGAAGCAGGGATTTGACCTGAGAAAATAATTTCATGGCGCAAAATATTTTAGAATGCGCAAATATAGAAAATCTGTCAATACCCGTTTTTTCTAAATGATCCCAATTTCCACCTTCCTCAAAATATTTGTGCAGCATTTTCACCAGTTTAACCGGAAATTCCGATCAATATACAGCATAATTTGCAGTAAACCAAAATAATACAATTACGTACTTCCCTAAGCAAACCATTATTTCTGACAATTCCAGCTTCAAGCCATTAGGAAACTTTAACATTTGAAATTCGCCAAAGGAAAGAATTAAGCCGATGCGTGAATATTGGTTCATCAAACCTTCGTGTCAGTTGAACTAATCCCTTTTCATTTGGAAAATTCTTGCTGACCAATTCCTCAACTTCTCTTGATCGAAAAGGCTTTGGGAGGTAGTACTGAAATTGAGGCATTCACAGTCCAAACTGGTTTGCGTCCCGGTTTACATGTTGCCCCAAAAACCGCCTGAAAACAGAAAAATCAGCCAATTGCAAAATTTGCAACCAACTGATTTTCAGAGCGGGAAACGGGGGTCGAACCCGCGACCCTCAGCTTGGGAAGCTGATGCTCTACCACTGAGCTACTCCCGCCTTTTTTAAATGAACTGCAAATTTAATTTTTTTTGACTACAAACAAACTGATTTTAGTTGTCCTGTAAGTTTATTTGAAATGAACATTGGCCCTTCCGCCTTTAGGCTCCGCTCAGTGACCGGTCTCTCCGCCTCCTAGTCCCCCAGTCTATCACTTTTCATTCTTCACTCTTCACTTTTCACTTTTCCTCACATCCGCTCCGGCACTTCGATCCCAAGCAGCGAGAAGCCATTTTTGATGATCTTTCCAACGGTCTCAGCCACTGCAAGCCTGAAATCCCGTACGGCTAGATCGGGTTCGTTGAGGATGGAATGGTCGTGGTAGAAGGAGTTGAATTCTTTCACGAGGTCGTAAACGTAGTTGGCCACGACCGCCGGACTGTGTTCCTTACCGGCCTCCTTCACCACTTCGGGAAAGATGGAGATGATCTTGAGCAGGCTCCTTTCCTTTTCGTTCAGCAGGCTTGTTTCGGTCCTGCCGGGAATCACGAGACCTGTCTCCTTTGCCTTCCGGAGAATGCTCTGGATTCTTGCGTAAGTGTATTGAATGAAGGGTCCGGTATTGCCGTTGAAGTCGATAGACTCCTCCGGATTGAAGGTCATCGTCTTTTTGGGATCTACCTTCAAAATGAAGTATTTCAGGGCTCCCAAAGCCACGATGTGGTAAATGTGTTCCTTCTCGGCTTCACTGTAACCTTCCAGCTTGCCCAGTTCCATCGAAACGGCACGTGCCACGTCAACCATCCCGGCTACGAGGTCATCGGCATCCACCACGGTGCCTTCGCGCGATTTCATCCGGCCATTGGGCAGTTCTACCATCCCGTAGGAGAAATGGTAGAGATCCTTTCCCCATCTGTAGCCCAGTTTGTCAAGCAGCAGCGAGAGCACCTGGAAATGGTAGATCTGCTCGTTGCCCACCACATAGATCATGTGGTCGATCGGATAATCGCGGTAGCGCAGCTGGGCCGTGCCAATGTCCTGGGTGATGTAGACGGAGGTGCCGTCCGAGCGCAGCAGGATCTTCTTGTCGAGCCCCTCGGCTTCGAGGTTGGCCCACACGGAAGAGTCGCTCTCCTGCTGGAAAATGCCCTCTTTTACCCCGCGCAGTACCTCATCGCGTCCAAGAATGTAGGTATCCGATTCATAATAGATCTTGTCAAAACTCACGCCAAGGGTCTTGTAGGTTTCGTCGAAACCGGCATAGACCCAACCATTCATCATCTTCCAGAGATTGCGTACCTCCGGATCGTTGGCTTCCCATTTGATCAGCATCTCACGGGTGGCTACGATGGAGGGGGCCTCTTCCTTGGCCTGGTCTTCTGTTCTTCCCGCAGCCATCAAGGCAGCAATTTCACTTTTATAGAGCTGATCAAATTTTACATAGTACTCACCAACCAGGTGATCGCCCTTCTTTCCATGGGTTTCCGGAGTCTCGCCGTTGCCGAACTTCAGCCATGCCACCATCGATTTGCAGATGTGCACGCCCCTGTCGTTGACGATGTTGGTTTTTACAACTTTGTAGCCGTTGGCTTTCATCACCTCCGAGAGTGAAAAACCAAGCAGGTTGTTGCGGATGTGTCCCAGGTGGAGGGGTTTGTTGGTGTTGGGAGAGGAATATTCGACCATCACCAGTTCAGACTGGTCGGTCGTTGGTACGAACCCGTAATTTTCGTCGGCGATCGCTTCGTTGAGCCGATCCATCCAGTAACTGTTGTCGATGACCAGATTCAGAAAGCCCTTGACAACATTGTAACCCGAAATCTCCTTCAGGTTGGCCTGCAGGTACTCCCCTATTTCTGCACCTGTAGCTTCAGGTGTTTTTTTTGACATCCGGAGAAACGGAAAAACCATCACGGTCTGGTCGCCTTCAAACTCACTCCTGGTAAGCTGAACCTGGACGTTGGAAGGTTCAATGGTTTGGCCATACAGGACCGAAATTGCGCCTGCAACCTTATCTTTGAGAATCGACTCTAAATTCATCGTATTAGCTGGTAATGTAAAAATTCAAAATGAAGCAGCTGCAAATTTACAATTATCTGCCGGAAGGCAGAACGATTGGCGGCTTTAATATATGTAGATGGTCTATTTTAGCCTTTTCTGATCCATTTTCTACATCCATACACCACCACTATACCCTACCGGGAAAAACATACCCGGTAAACAGGAAGCCCGGAGTTCGGCATTCAACCAAACTCCGGGCTTCCAAAAAATAATTATGCAGAAACACGACAAACGATTTTATTTACAAACTCATCCATTCATGCCTTCATTTGCATATTAGCACATTCTAAAGCTCCTTCACCCTGATATTTCTGAATTTCACCACTGATTCGTGACCGAGAAATCCGATGTGGCCAACGGGTCTGAGCAGTCCGGGGTGCTCCTTGTGGTCCATGGTGCCGTTGCGGCTTGCAGTCGCAATGTCGCCATCCACGATCACATTGCCGTTCAGGATGATCTTGATATTGGTTCCCTTCGCGATGACCTCTTCATAGTTCCATTGACCGAGCGGTTTGAGCGAGCCGCGTTTGGCAGGAATCACGCCATACACGGAACCATGGTATTGGTAGGGTTGCAACTGTGCATAGATGGGGGCATCGTCGTCAAGAATCTGCAACTCCATTCCTTCGTAGGCTGCGTCGCCTCTCAGCGGTGCACGGATACCCAGACCATTGTTGCAACCGGGTGTCTGCAGGAATTCGAACCTGAAGTCAAAATCGCGGTACTCCTTCTCTGTGAAAAGATTTCCATGTGAAGGACCATTGTCGAGGGTGAAGGCAATCTCGCCGTTAATCACTTTGTAGCTGATGGTATCACCGGTCCAGTTTTCAAAATTGACACCATTAAACAGGGCGGTATAGCCATCCTTTTGCTCCTCAACTGGCAGCGTATACCTGTTGTCGTTGATTTCACTGACATAGATATCGCGGAAAGCAAGGTCGGTTCCGTGTGCCTGCAGTTCGATGGCCTCCTTCGGGAAGATGGGAATTGAACGATCCCAGTAATTTTCGAGGGTCACATTGTCAACGGTTAGCACGCCGTTCAGGTAAACTGTCACTTTTTCACCCACCATTTTGATGTAGAAATGGTTCCAGTCGCCGATCGGATTATCGGCCACCTTCAGTGGTGTACTGCGGTATTTTGCGTTGTTGTAAAGNCCNCCTGAGCCAACCTGTGCGCCAACTTCCACGCGGGAGGTATCCCATATCTGAACCTGCGGGGAGCCACGCAAATAGATGCCACTGTCGCCCTTCTTCGTGATACGCCAATCGACAATCATTTCAAAATCACCGTATTTTTTCTCTGAGCAAAGGTTGTCTCCGTCACCGTTAAAAACGATGGTATTGTCCTTTGCTCCCCAATTTTTTGCCGCTTTGGCATTGGCCTCCACCTGTTTGGCGGCAAGCTCTTTTTCAGTCATTTTGGCCCTGGTGATCGGATTGCCTACCAACCCCTTCCAGCCGGTCAGGTCTTTCCCGTTGAACATCGGAACATACCCTTTCTCTTCCGGCATGGAGGCCAGGTATTTTCTAACTTTTTCCTTGTCGTAGTCACTTTCTGCCCCTGTGATCAGCCCAAGAGATTTGGTCAATATCGATTTAACCAGATCTCCGGTCAGACCGACAACTTTACCCGAACCCGGCAAGGCGATCTGCATGGCGGCAGATGCTGCATCGGCCTGCAAATCCTTATCATCCAGATAATTGGATACGTACAGTATGGCTGGGAAGGTTTTCAGGTCCCCCAATCTGTCGATCACAGACGATCTCTGCTCCTTGCCTGCTGCGAGGGTCATCACCTTGCGGAATTGCAGCAGTTTCTGGTCGTCGGGAGCGGTCGAATGGGCAATAAGATCCACAAAACCCTTGAAAGCCCTGACCTGGAAAGCCGGATTGGATTTGGCTATTTCGTACAGTACATCTGCAGCATCTGCACTGTTCCATTTCAGCAGGGCGCTGAAGGCGGTCTCCTTGATGGCAGCATCGGAGGAAGCGAATGCATCTGCTACTTTTTTGAGTGCATCACGACCGCCCAATTTGGCAAAAATCTCAAGAGAACGACTCTGATCGACCGATTTGCTCAGCTGGCCGACAAATTCGGCAATCTCCTCCTTGTCAAATCCTGCGGCAGCATGGATCAAGGAGAGCTGTACGGCAGAAATCTGCTCTTTGGTGGCAGCTTTCTTAAGCAGTTCAATCAGTGCCGGGATATTTTCTTCCGTCGAGAGATTCTTCAGGGCACCATAGGCCGCGGCTGAAATATCCTGATCGCTGTTTGAAGCAAGTGCGACTATTTTGGCAAAATTGGCAGGAATGGCTTTGGCGCCCAGCAAGTGGATGATCTCCACCTTGGCAGCTTTCGGTGCACCATCCAGCGCAGCTGCCAACTCAGTCAAGTGATTTGCATCCAGCCTGCGGGATAGTGCTTTTGAAATAGCTTCACCATCCAGGCCTTTGATCAGGTGTGCTTCCAGAATTTTCACGGCCTGCTCCGTTTTGATATTTGCAATGGCATCGATGGCGGCTCCCCTAACGGCTTCCGACGGATCAGACAGCAGCGCCTCGAAGTCGGAGGAAAGATTTTCACATCCTTTGCGGCCCAGCATTTCCGTTATTTCTGCTCTCTTTTCTCCGGCAACGGCTTTGGATTTGGCTTTCCACTGACGAAGGGAGGAGGCTTCCAGCGAAGCTGCAGCCAGGTTCATTATCCCTGCCCGATAGGCCTTGTCACTGTTGTCAAACTCTCTCAGCAGCAGGGGCAAAGCCTCTGCACCCCAATATTTTGCCTTGAGGGCCAAAGCAGCAGAGCGATATTGCAACTGATTCTTCTCCTTGCAGTTGGTCATCACAACAGCGAGAATCTTTTCACAAAGAAGCAGTTCACCCTTTGCTCCCAGCCGATCGGCGTAGGTGAGCAGGGAGGAGACGATACTCGTTGGTTCGTACAAATACTTCGCATTGGCAGCCTTCTCCGTCAAGAGATTGAAACTCTCCTTGGAGGCAATCTGCGCCAGCGAGACATAGATGACCCGCTGCAACCTGGCATCGGCACCATTGAGTTTTTTGATCAATATGGGATTGGAGGCAGCCATTTTCATCTGGCCGACTGCCTTGGCAATTGCAAGAGCCGCCAAGCCCTGTGAACCCTCCAGTTTTTTGGCCAATACATCTCCTGCGACTGGTGAGCCAACGCCAAGCAGCACCTTGACGGCTGCATCGCAAAGTTTTTCATCCCACAAATATTGACCCAGCAATTCAACCGATTGATCCGTTGCCACGAAATAGAGCTGGGTAAGGTAAAATGCCTGAACATCCTTGTCTGAGGCCCCCTGAAGGGCTTTCATCAAGCCACGTTCTACCATCAGTTTGTCTTCTGATTTGCCAAACTGGGAAACATATTTGGAAAGAGATGCAATGATAAACCGTGCGGCTATGTCATCCCCGGTTCCCGGAGGAACCACTCTGGCTACAAAAAGGGCAAAACCCTCTTCTTTCAGTTCTGCCAGATCACTCATCAGGCTGTTTAATTTGGCATCATCTTTGGTTGGAACCTGTGCCAATGCATCTGCCACCCTGGTATTGACAGTTCTGTTGATCTGACCGGAACTGCTCAACGCAAATGCCAGCACCATCCAAACGACTGTGAAAATTGAAACTATCTTCTTCATATCTGTTTTTTTATTTTTTTAAATACTCCAGGGTGCTCTCATGGGTTGATTGATCAGCCTGTTGGCCGCCTCATCATCAATGAACCGTTGTGTAGCCGGATCAAAGTGAACGTGCGTCCAAGCTGCAAGGCAATTATACCCATGTTGACCACCGTGCAGGAGTGATAACCGTTCATCTCGTTCAAAGCAAATTTTTTTCTGGTTCTGACAGACTCGGTGAAGGTCGTTATCTGTGGTTCCGGATCCGGCAATGTCTCAAGGAACGATTGCAGATTTGGAATGTTTGACTTGAATCCCCTGAAAATTTTTCCATTGGGCCCTTCGATGTAGGCTGCATCCTTGTCGCGGTTTTCACCATCCAGGATGATCTTGCAGCCGTCGGCATAGGTATACTCGATTCTTCTCCAGGAACCTACCGCGTCGTAATGCTGTTCGGGAGCATCTATTTCGACCTTGACGGGACTCGTGTCATCCTTTCCAAGCATGTACTGAACAGGATCGAGGTAGTGCTGACCCATGTCACCCAGGCCGCCACCGTCGTAATCCCAGTAGCCGCGGAATTTGGCATGAACACGGGCAGGATTGTAAGGTTTGTAGGGAGCAGGACCGAGCCACATATCATAGTCAAGTTCTTCGGGCACGGGCATGGGCTTGAGGTTGCGCTCTCCGCTCCAGTAAAATTTCCAGTCGTAACCGGTGATACCGCTCACGGTAACCTTAAGTGGCCAGCCAAGAATGCCGCTCTGTATCAATTTTTTCAAAGGTTTCACCTCGGTTCCTAGTCCGTAAAAAGTGTCCTTGAAGCGGAACCAGGTATTGAGCCTGAATATTCTGTCGTATTGGTTGATCTCTTCGACGACTCTGAGCCCTTCACCTATGGTACGGGTCATTGGTTTTTCGCACCAGATGTCTTTCCCTGCACGGGCTGCCTCAACTGCCATGATACCGTGCCAGTGAGGAGGCGTTGCGATGTGCACAATGTCAATGTCGGGTTGCAAAAGCAATTCACGGAAGTCGTGGTAGGTTTTTACCGGATTTGGAATCATTTTTTTCACCTCCTCGAGGTGATTCTTGTCGACGTCACAAATCGCTACCACCCTGGTATCTTCGTACCCAATGTGGCCGCGACCCATTCCGCCCACCCCAATGATTGCCTTGGTAAGCTGGTCACTCGGCGCCGTAAATCCTGTTCCTCCAAGCACGTGCCTCGGAACCACCATGATGCCTGCCATGGCAAGCGATGTGTTCAAGAAACTTCTTCTCTTCATGTTAAATAATTATTATAGCGTTGTTTAATTAATATAGAATTCTGTTCAAAGAGTGAGCCAAAGTGACTAAATTACTTACGGTATTTCTTGTTTTTGGAGCACCTAAAAACGTTGCTATTTTGAAAATATTTTTTCGTTTCCCATACTTCTCGTCTAATAGTCTTATCGTCCCAAAGTCCACCGCCCTTCCTCAATACCCCGCCGCCTGTCCATCCTTCCTTGATTCGGAAGCACCAAAATAGACTTTGTTGACATCGTCCCATTTGATGGCCTGGTATCCGCCGTAGATTCCGTTGATAAACTGAATCTGGTGACCTTTGCCAAGCAGTTGACGGATGGTTTCGTACTGGATTCCGCTCTCGAGGTAGACAATGCCACCGTCAGTCATCTTCTCGCCTGTTGGTTCGCTGGAGCCCTCGTGGCAGATGCGCGGGGCATCGCCTGCCTCCTGCAGGTTCATCCCGAAGTCGATGAGGTTTACCACCATCTGAACGTGTCCCTGGGGCTGCATGGATCCACCCATCAGTCCGAAGCTGATATATGGTTTGCCATCCTTGGTGATAAAGGCGGGAATGATGGTATGGAAGGGCCGCTTGTGGGGTTCGTAACGGTTTACATGCGTGGAATCAATGATAAACATCTCTCCGCGGTCTTGCAATACAAATCCCAGCTTGCCAGGCGTCATTCCGGATCCCATCCCCCTGTAGTTGCTCTGAATCAGCGAGACCATGTTGCCATCCTTGTCGGCAGTTGTCATGTAGATGGTATTTCCCTGTTCGAGATTCCCGGCAGGATAACTCCTGGCAGCCCTGGAGGCATCAAAAAGTTTCAACCGCTCCTTTGCATACTCCTTTGAAATCAGTTTTTCGATCGGGATTTTGCAAAAATCGGGGTCGGCGTAATATTTGGCCCGGTCTTCGAAGGCCAATTTCTTGGTCTCCACAAAGGTATGGATGTATTCGGCACTGCCGAAGCCCATTTTCGCGATATCGAAGTTTTCCAGCATGTTTAGCATCTGAAGAACGGCCGTGCCCTGACCATTCGGTGGCAACTCCCAGACATCGTATCCGCGGTAGTTGGTGGAGATGGGTTCGACCCACTCGGAGTGATGGTCGGCAAGATCCCTTACACCGAGGAATCCACCCTGCTCCTTCATGTAATCGGCAATCTTCTGTGCCACCTCCCCCTTGTAAAAGGCATCGCGGCCACCCAGGGCAATTTTTTCGAGGGTTGCTGCAAGATACGGATTGCGGAAGAGCTCCCCTTTTACAGGCGCCTTTCCGTTTGGCATGTATATCTCCTTGAAACCGGGGTATTTCTGCAGGTTCTTTGAATTTGAATTCCAGTAGTAGGCAATGACCTCCGTAACCGGGAATCCATCCCTGGCATAATTGATGGCAGGTTTCAGCAGCTCTGCAAAGGGTAGCTTTCCAAATTTCCTGTGAAGTTCCGCCCAACCATCGACACAACCCGGAACGGAAACCGACAAGGGACCAAAGGAAGGAATACGGGCAATGTGGTTCTTCCTGAAATATGCATACGTCAGATCGTAGGGGGAACGGCCACTTGCATTCAACCCGTAAAGTTTTTTGGATTTCGCATCCCAGACCATGGCGAAAAGGTCCCCACCAATCCCGTTGCTGATTGGCTCTACCAGACCCAGTACCGCATTGGCCGCAATGGCAGCATCTACCGCATTGCCTCCAGCTTTGAGGACATCAAGGGCCACCTGGGTGGCAAGTGGTTGACTGGTACAAGCCATGCCGTGCTGCGCAATGACCTCAGAACGAGTTGCAAATGTTTTTCCGGTTACGCGATCCTGTGCCAAGGCCGTCAAAGTCCAGCTAATACACAAAAATAGAAAAATCAAATGCTTCATGATTTGGAAATTATGACCATCGGCGCCCAAGGTAACGGAGGGTAAATATAATTAAACTTACCACTATTATGAAAACCCCGCAGCTCACTTTTTCGAACTTTTTACTGTTAAATTGAATAACATCATTCATTCTGAAAAGTAGCACACCCCCAGATCCGGACATTTTTTCGTCATTTCCCACCTTAGGTCCGGTTAAACCAATTTTATCCCTATTTTTAAATCGACTTACCATTCTCTTAAACTTATGTTAACCGGTATATACAGGGAGCTATACGATCGGCTTCTGTCGACCATTGACAGGCACCGAATTTTCCACGATCCCCTTCATACCCTGGCATTTGGAACGGATGCCAGTTTTTACCGTTTGATACCCCAAATGGTGATCAAAGCCAAAAATGAAGCGGAGATTTCACTGATCCTGGAGGAATCTTCCAGCCTCAGGATACCAGTAACTTTTCGGGCAGCAGGAACGAGCCTTTCGGGTCAGGCAATCAGCAGTTCCGTGTTGGTTGTGGCGGGCAACTTCTGGAAAAAAGCAGTGGTAGAGGAGAATGGAGCAGTCATTCGGTTGCAACCCGGGCTGACAGGAAGTGAAGCAAATGCCCTTCTGGCTGGCTATGGAAGGAAAATCGGACCGGATCCGGCCTCCATCCAGTCGGCCATGATCGGTGGAATTGCCGCCAACAATGCCAGCGGAATGTGCTGCGGAACTGCCGATAACTCCTATCAGACCCTGCTCAGCATGAGGGTGGTGCTGTATGACGGAACGCTTCTGGACACTGGTGATCCGGTGAGCTGTGCCGATTTCAGGGTTTCGCACTTCAGTTTGTTGAGCCAGATCAGTCTCCTGAGAGATTTTGTCACAGAAAATGAGGCATTGTCCAAGAGAATTCGACACAAATTCAGGATAAAAAACACTACCGGATACAGTCTTAATGCCTTTGTCGATTTTTCAGATCCAATCGATATCCTGCAACATCTGATGATCGGGTCGGAAGGAACACTTGGCTTCATCGCCGAAATCAGGTATCGTACAGTAGAGGAACGCCGCTTCAAGGCCAGCTCACTGATGCTCTTTCCCACTATTTTCGATGCCTGTGAGGCCGTCATATTGCTGCAGAAGGCCCCTGTTGCAGCAGTCGAGCTGATCGACAGGGCAGGATTAAAATCAGTGGAAGATGAACCGCATCTCCCTGTTGACCTGAAAATACTTGGAACGGAGGTCTGCGCATTGCTTGTGGAGACCGCTTCAAATGATTTTTGGCAATTGGAGGAACAAATAAAAGTGGTCAAAAAATCTGTCGCAACAATAAAAACCGTTGAAACACCTCTTTTCACCACCGACCCCGAAGAATGCGCCCATCTATGGAAAATCAGAAAAGGAATGTTTCCCTCCGTCGGCGCGATGAGGAAGATGGGAACGACCGTAATCATAGAGGATGTGGCTTTCCCCTTGCACAGACTTGCAGAAGCAATTGTTGACCTGCAACGTCTTTTTGAAAAATTTGAATACCATGAAGCCGTGTTATTCGGTCACGCCCTGGCAGGTAACCTCCACTTTGTTTTCACCCAGGATTTTTCTGACGGGAAGGAGGTGGAGAGGTACAAAATGCTCATGGAGGAGGTAGCCGAACTGGTGATCAAAAAATACGACGGTTCGCTAAAGGCAGAACACGGCACTGGCCGCAACATGGCCCCATTTGTCGAGATGGAATGGGGTACGGAAGCCTACCAACTGATGCAACGGGTCAAAACCATTTTTGATCCCGATCATTTGCTCAATCCCGGCGTTATCCTCAATGCGGACCCAATCGTACACCTGAAGAACCTGAAGCCACTGCCCGTCGCACACGAAAAAATTGACAAATGCATCGAATGCGGATTTTGCGAGCCCAATTGTGTGGCAGCCGAACTCACGCTGACTCCGCGTCAAAGGATTGTCACCTACCGGGAAATCGCCAGACTCAGGAGTAGCGGGAATGAGCCACATATGCAGGCTCAACTGCTAAAATCCTTTCGCTATGCGGGCATTGAAACCTGTGCAACAGATGGACTCTGCGCCTCTGCCTGCCCCGTTGGCATTGATACGGGAAAACTGATCAAGGCCCTCAGGTCAGAGGAGATTGGGCTCCATCAGAACAAAGGAACCTGGGTGGCGGACAGAATGCAGATGGTTACCGGCATGCTGCGAATTGGACTTCGGGTAGTTTCAATTTTTCACCGTCTCTTTGGAACGAAGATCATGACAGCACTCACAAAGGGAGTCAGATGCATCACATTCAAAAAAATTCCCCAATGGAATGCCTGGATGCCAACTGGGGCAAAGAAAATCAAACCGCTTCCACCCTTTTCACCCTCCGCCGATGTCCGCAGGGTCGTCTATTTTCCCTCCTGCATCAACAGAAGCATGGGACCTTCCGGATACGGGAAAGAAGAGCAATTGACAGAAGTAATGCTGAAACTGCTCACGAAGGGTGGTTTTGAAGTGATTTATCCCGAAAACCTGAATGGACTATGCTGTGGAATGGCCTTCTCGAGCAAGGGATATACCGAAGCCGGCGAAAAAAAATCCAGAGAACTGGAAGATTCTCTTACTGCAGCCAGTGAAAACGGGAAATATCCCATTTTGTGCGACATGAGCCCCTGTTTGTTAACGATGCGCGAAAATTTTGGTCAAAAACTTAAACTGTACGAACCTGTTGAGTTTATGCTGGAGCTTTTGTTGCCTCATTTGACCATTCGTCCGCTGAAGGAGACCGTTGCCGTCTTTCCTGTCTGCAGTCTGAAAAAGATGGGCCTGGAACAAAAATTAAAGGAGCTTGCGCAACTGTGCGCCAAAGAGGTGGTGGTGGTTGCGGAAAACAACTGCTGCGGTTTCGCTGGAGACAGGGGTTTCTCCTTTCCTGAACTGAACAAACACGGATTACGTACCCTGAAGGATCAACTTCCAAGATCCGTACACAAGGGTTATTCCGACAGCAGGACCTGCGAAATAGGGCTGAGTCTGCATTCGGGAATCCCGTTCACCTCCATTGTCTTCCTGGTCGATCAGGTAAGTGAGCCGAAAGCTGGGAACTGACAGTGTGGGATATTTTGGATGGAATCGGCCAAATCAAAAAAATGATGCTGGAATGTTCCAATATTCTGCACATTTTCTTTCTTTGTCAATCCAACGACTATTTTACTACTACCATGAGAATTTTCAAATTGAGACAGATTTACCTGCTTCTGACGATGGCCATCCTTGCCACCGGAGTCGCAGATGCAGCGACCAACCTTCCAAAGGATCCACAGGGCGGAAATTTCAAGGTAACCAATTATGGTGCCAAAGGAGACGGAAAGACAAAGGATACCGGCGCTGTACAGTCAGCCATTGATTCGTGTGCCACACAGGGAGGCGGAACGGTCCTCTTCCCGGCAGGAACCTACCTCTGTGGCAGCATACATCTGAAAAACAATGTTGCACTGTTTCTGGATCANGGTGCAGTGCTAAGGATGAGTCCGGACAACGCTGATTTCGACACCTATGAAACGCTCGGATTCAAAACAAAGGGAGACAAGGAGACCAGCTTCTTTCATTACGCGCTGATCTGGGGGGAGGATGTTTCTCACCTTGCCATACTTGGAACCGGAACCATCGATGGCAACCGAACCAGGAGAGGTGGTCCGAAGCCGATTGCCCTGAAAAGATGCAGGGAGGTGACGATCAAGGACATCACGATTCGTGATTCACCCAATTATTGCATCAGCATGCTTGGAACGGACCAGGTGAATATTTCGGGCGTTACCATCCTGAACGGCTATTGTGACGGTATGGACCCGGATGGCTGCAAAAATGTGCGGATCTCGGATTGTTCCATCGACTGTTTCGACGATGCCATTGTTCCAAAGGCCAGCTTTTCACTGGGCTATTTAAGGTCTGTAGAGAATCTGACGGTCACCAACTGCATCCTGGCATCCAATTGCAATGCCTTCAAATTTGGAACCGAAACCGGCGGCGGATTCAAAAATGTTGTCTTTTCCAACAGTACCATCCTGGCAAGAAAAATAGGCAAGCCTGCAGATTCAGGCATCTCTCTCGAATCTGTTGACGGAGCAGAGGTAGAAGGGGTGACCATTTCAAACATCGCCATGCAGGATGTTATCTCCCCCATCTTCCTTCGGTTGGGGAATCGTGGCCGGGACATGGAAACTCCGAGGCCCGGTTTCGTCAGAAATATTCTGATCAGCAACATCACCGTGACCGGAGCGTCGCAGGCCAGCCTGTTGACAGGTATTCCCGGTTACCCAGTTGAAAATGTCACCATCTGCAATGTGCGCGTTTCCTGCTTAGGTGGCGGCTCTTTTTCGGGACGACCCGAAAGTGTCCCGGAATTGATTGACAAATATCCGGATACCGATATGTTTGGTCCGATACCAACCTATGGTTTTTATTGCAGGCACGTAAAAAACCTGAAACTTCAGGAGATCGATCTGACACTCCAGAAACCAGATCCAAGGTCGGCTTTCCATTTTGAAGATGTGGATAGATTGAAATTCACAGGCATCGAAGCGGAAAAAAGCAAGGGCGCTAACGCATCACTCTATTTCAGAGACGCCAAACAGGTAATCATCAGCAACTGCCGCATTCCCGGTAAATTGTCCGATTACCTGCAAACACCCCCCGATCAGAAAAACGAAATCCTGATGACAAACAATTTTCAGTCGGACAAATAGAAATTAAACGGAAAGTCCAGATCCCCGCGTTTCTTTACGTCGAATTAAATCATTGCTTTCAGTTTGACCTGGCAGTTACCGATGATGGTCCTGGCATTCTCATCGTTTGGTACCAGTTCAAGGCTCAATTGCATGAGTTTGATGGCCTGGTTGAACTCATCCCTCGCACGGGCATTGTCCTCCTTCAGGGCCTTGTCTGTTGACATGTATTTTCCGGCATGGAGTTTTTCGTTTGTACTCTTGAGGATATCGCTCCCCTTGTGGTAGTGACTGCTCCCTTCGGAATAATAGTATTTGGCGAGCGACTCTTTCAGGGATTTGGAAGCGGGTACTTTTGCCAGTCCCTCCCTGAGTGTGGAGAAATACCCTTCGGTATTGTTCTGGGCTTTCATGATGCAGGCCCTGTACTGATAGGCCATGTCCAGGTTGTATCCCGCCGCAATTGTCATGTCGATGTACTTCAGCGATTTTTTCATGTCGTTCAACCGGTAGGCACATGTACCCATGGAGAAGATCATTGCATTGTCGGCGGGCTTGTTGCCCCATACTTTCAGTGCCCCTTCAAACTTCAGCAAGGCGATGCCATATTGCTGTGCACCCAGGGCCTTGTTACCTTCATTTTTTAACGAAACTGCATTCTGGGAATAGAGGCAGGAGAAGCTAAAACAGATAAAAAAAATCACGACCAACCTTTTCATCTTTTTTAAATTTAGGTAATTAACTTTCTCATTTCTATTGCCATAAAATAAATTCAGCAAAGAAACTCTATCAAAGTTAACTCAAAAAATCAAGGATTGAACTGGTCGGTATGAAAAAATCCAAGAATATTCCGGATGAGCTCCACATAGGTTTGGGCAGCCTTCAGTTGCGGGNCTATTTGCAGGCAATGGCGAAATTTGTTGAGCGCGGCGCCCCAGTTTTGGCAACTGTAATGGATCTCACCTGCCAGTAAAGCGGCCTCAGAATTGTCCTGCAACAGCGGGTCTTCCAACAGGCGCAGGGCCTCTCTATGGTCCTCTCCTTTCCAGGAAAGCCTGGCTTTCTCAATCAGCAAATCGGGTTCATTCACATCCAAAGGTTTTGACAATTTCAATTTTCAGACATCAGACCTGGTGACGGAATCGACTCCTTTGATGTTCTTCAGTTTTTGCATCAGAAAATCGAGGTGATGGGTATCGTTGACATACACGCGGAGGATTCCCTCGAAGGACCCGTTATCACTGTTGATGTTGATGGAGCGCATCTTCACCCCTACCTCCTTGCCAATGATGTTGGTAAGGTCGTTGACCATCCCCATCCTGTCGGAACCGGCGACCCTCACGGTTGCCTGGAAGGAGTTTCGCTTGTCGGTGGAACGCCACTTTGCCTTGATCAACCGGTAGGGATACCTGTCGATCATCTGTTTGGCATTTGGGCAGCTCACCCTGTGGATTTTTATTCCCTCCCGGATGGTGACAAAACCGAAAATATCGTCCCCGAAGATGGGATTGCAGCAGGCAGCCAGCTTGTAAATGACATTCTTCAGGTCGTTGTCTATGATCAGGAAATCATCCCCCGAATCGAAGGAGAGCTCCTTCAATTCTGACGGAGCAAGAATCTCGGAAAGTCGCTCCTTCTGACTCTCCTCTTCCTGCACCTTGATGACCTCCTTGATTCCCAGGGGATCGATCTTCCCCGTCGAAATCTGGAAGTAAAGCTCTGTTGCCAGTTTCAGCTTGTAATGTTTCAGCAGGTCCCGGATCACCTGGTCATTCAACTCAATTTTCCAGTTCTTGAATTTTCTCCGGAGAATCTCCTTTCCATTTTCCGCCTCGTGTTTCTGCTCCTCATTCAAACTGGCCTTGATGCGTGATTTGGCCTTGCTGGTAACGACAAAATCCAGCCAGTCCAGTTTTGGTTTCTGGTTGTTGGAAGTTTCGACGATGGGCTGGTCACCGTTCTTCAACCTGTATTTCAGGGTTACCAGTTTCCCGTTTACCTTGCCACCCACACAGTGATCGCCGATCTGGGAGTGAATCTCATAGGCAAAATCGAGCAGTGTCGCTCCTGCCCTGAGTTTGATCAGATCCCCTTTGGGGGTAAAAACAAAAATCTCATCATCGTAAATGTTGACCTTAAAATCTTCGATAAAATCAGCCGGACTCAATTGCGGATTCTCCAGTATCTCCCTAATATTTTTCAGCCATTCGTCCAATTCCTTGCCACCGGCCTTCCCCTCCTTGTACCGCCAGTGGGCAGCCAAACCATTTTCGGCCACATCATCCATCCGTCTGGTCCGAATCTGAACCTCTACCCATTTCTTGTCGGGACCCAGCACGGTGGTGTGGAGTGATTCGTATCCGTTCGATTTGGGAAAAGTGATCCAGTCTCTCAACCGTTCCGGATTGGAGAGGTACTCTTCAGTCACCACGGAAAACACTTGCCAGCATTCGGCCTTCTCATTTTCGGGTTTCGAATTCAGAATCACCCGGATGGCGAACAGATCATATACTTCGTGAAAATCGACCTCCTGCTTCTTCATTTTGTTCCAGATCGAATAAATCGACTTGGTGCGTGCCTTCATTTCAAAATCGAAGCCCCTGCTTTTCAGTTTCTTCTCAATGGGCCTCACAAAGGCGGAGACAAAATTGGCTCGCTCGACAGTGGTTTCCTGCAATTTCAGCACAATGTTCCTGTACTCTTCCGGATGAAGGTATTTCAGGGAGAGGTCCAGCAGCTCGGAATTGATTTTGTACAATCCCAACCTGTGGGCGAGCGGCGCATACAGGTGCCACGAATCGATGGAGAAGCGCTGTTGCAGGGAGGGAGGAAGTTTATCCAGGTGTCGCATGTCCTGCAATTGATCCGCAATTTTAATCAGGATCACGCGTACGTCTCCGGACAGTGCCATCATCAGCCTTCGGAAATTTTCGCTCTGAATGGCAATATTTTCGGTATTCAGCGAATTGATCTTCGTAATTCCATCCAGAATCTCAGCCACCCCGGCCCTGTAATCTTTTTTTATCTCCGCGGCAGAAAAACTGTGTTCCCCCTTGTCAAAAACGTTGTGCAGCAGGCAGGCAATCAGGGAATCCGTCGAAAGTCCGAGTTCAAGCACCGCAATGCGTCCAACGGAAATCGAATGATGAAGAATGTATTCTCCGTTTTCCCATTGTGCCTCTCCCAGCGCCTGCAATCCGTGCTCCATCGCTTGCTGGATGAGCGGGTAATCCGTTTCCGGCAGCTGCGGAGAGCATTCGGTCATTAAAGCCCTGAAGCTCTCCTTGATGCGATCCAATCCTGAAGTTTCCATAACACAACTATTTATTTTCAGCTCATCAGTTCCATCTCCCCAAAAAACCGGGGCAGATGAAAATCAGGCTCTTCTGAAGCAATGGCGCTCCAGGTTAGAAAGTGGGGAATGCGCGTCAGATCGCCGCATTTCTGGAAATTGCCTTTAAACCGGCTTCCATTTTGAATCCCGATCATGTCAAGCGGAATGGCGACACAAAGTCCCCAGTCGCAGGGACTCCCCTCTTCCGGAAGTCCCTTTCCTCTCAGTTCGGGAAAACGGAGAATTCGATCCATTTGCTCCTGACCAAGCAACTCCCTGCTGTTCTTCGTTCCGGAGGCTGAAAAAGCAACTCCGAGCAGGTTGAATTCAAAATTTCTGTAAACAATCTTATCCGGGTCGAGGTTCCCGGTGTAATGTTCCATTTCGGTTGAGACAAAAAACTCGACACAGCAATCTTCCCACACAGCATCCTGGTCAGCGATGGCAGCAGCCCTGAAAAAATCACCCTTTACCTCGTAACACAACCAAAGGCAGGTATCTGAATAGCCTGCATATAGACGCACCTGGGGCGCATAAGGATATTCCAGCCAGTTTATTGTTCCGATTGATGCAGCTGCACCTGATCCTTTTAAGTGTTCGGACAGGCAAGTAAAATCTGATAAAAATGGCGATCCGAGATAGGGTATTTGCCACACGGGACGGGTGATGCTGTTCATATCCGGCAGGTGATTAATTGTGGAGTAATATTAATTCAAAATGACATTAAAAAAAAACACTAATTTTAGGTGAATTTGAAGCGCCATTCCAAAAAGTGGCATAAGTCAGTTCAACATTGCATTAAAGCGCAACAAACCACCATGTTCTGATTTGTAACAGGCATTTTATTCAGACCCTATGATCCAAAAGTGGGCCATCCGATTTTCGTTGTTTGTAGTTTTTCTTGGACTTGCCTTCCTCTTGTTTGTTCTTTGGATCAACCTTGAAGTGACCAAAACCGGAAAAAAATATTCCTATGATACGGCAGGGGCCATTCCGCACAACCATTGTGCCGTGGTGCTGGGCACCAATAAGTTTATCTCTGCAGGGAAGGTGAACCTTTACTATACCTATCGCATCCAGGCAGCAGTACTGTTGTACAAAACAAAAAAAATTGATTACATCATTGTCAGCGGCGACAACAAGCACAAGAGTTACAACGAGCCGGTATCGATGTACAACGATCTGGTGGAAGCCGGAATACCCAAGGAAAGGGTGATTCTGGATTATGCCGGATTCCGCACGCTTGATTCTGTGGTTCGGTGTTTCATGGTCTTTGGCCAGCACAGGTTTACGGTAATTTCACAGCCGTTCCATAACCACAGAGCCATTTACATTGGTCGTCAGCGCGGTCTGGAGGTAATCGCCTACAATGCGGCTGATCAAAACGGAAGACCATCTGTAAAGGTAGTCTTGAGGGAAATAGGCGCCAGGGTATTACTCGCATACGACCTCCTCACAGGAACACAGCCCCATTTTCTGGGCGAGCAGATCAAGATCCCGGATTGATCCGGTGGCTGAACCGGTTAGATATATTTCAGCGGAAAATGAAAAACGGAAATGTTGAAAAAGCATGCATGACCAAAAACCGAGGGATAGATCCGGCAATTTTCAAATTCCCTCATTTTAAATTTTAAATTGACTTTTTATGGATGAATCGTATACAAATATAAAAGAAGCGGAGGCGATGCTGCTCAATGTTGGCACCCTGCTAATGAGTTCCGGTGCCAGTACGGGCAGGGTTCGTACCACCGTCAACAGGATTGCCGACGCACTGGGCTACAACATCGAACTACTAATCACCAACCGTTCCCTGATGCTCAAGGTGATTGACGAGCAGACAGACCACTTCATCGCCAGCCTCAAGCGTACCTCCCCGCATGGGGTCAATTTCAGGGTGGTTTCCGGCATCAGCCGCATGAGTTGGAAGGTCGTGGAGGAAAACTGGAACATTCAGCAGATAAATACCGAGATCGAAAGGTTGGTCGCCTTGCCGCACTATCCCAGACTGATCATCCTCTCCTCCGTGGCACTCGCCGGAAGCTCCTTCTGTGCACTTTTCGGAGGAAAGGGAGCCGAACTGGTGGTCGCCTTTGTGGCAACTTTTGTGGGCCTGTTTGTCCGGCAGGAGGCAATAAAAAAGAGGTTCAACCCCTATGTTTCCATCTTTTTTGCCTCATTTGCCGCCTCCCTGCTATCCGGACTCTCCGTAAAACTGGGAATAGGAACCAGTCCGGATGTCGCTTTTGCCACCTCCGTGCTGTTCCTCGTACCCGGAGTTCCGCTGATCAACTCCTTTACCGATATGATCGACGGAAATATCTTGAATGGCATTGTCCGTGGCATTCACGGGTTGATAATTGCCCTTGCCATCGCACTGGGACTGCTTTGCGCCAAATTCTTATTTAACATTTAACGAAATGGATATCCTGTCAATTTTCATAAAGGCCTTCTGGGGCGGATTTGCTGCGCTGGGATTCGCCATCCTGTTCAATGTTCCGCAAAGAACCCTGGTCATGATCTGGGGAATGGGCGCCATTGGCGTGTTCGCAAAGTTTCTGTTGCTTGGATTCGAGGTGAACATCGCCCTCTCATCGCTCGTAGGAGCAGCACTCATTGGCGTTCTCAGCGTCTATGCGGCACACAACAAGCAGGCACCGCCGCTTGTTTTTTCGATACCCTCCGTCATCCCAATGGTGCCGGGTGCCTTTGCCTACCGGATGATGCTTGGATGCATGGAGCTGACCAGCACGGCAGCCACCTCACCCACCTACCTGAAAACACTGGCCGAAACCACGGGAAACGGCCTAAAAGCATTTTTCATCCTGATCGCTCTTTCGGCAGGGGTAGCCATCCCGATGCTTGTCACCCGTAAGGATACCTTCAAAAGGATTAAAAGCAGCGAAGAGATGGAATCGGTGGAGAGTTGAAAGTGGAGAGTGAAGACAAGTCAGCGAGTTTCTGCGACCAGATAGGCACCAAAATGATTCGTTTCGAGCTGGGGAGTCAAGGCCAGAAAACCACTTTCTATCTTTCCATCCCGTAGCACCAGCGGTTTTTCGGCCTCCTGTTTCCTGGCGAATTTCAGAAAGCTGGTGCCAGCTGAAAAGTATATCCTAAAATAACCCTTGGATCCTTCCACCAATTTATCATGCAGTTTCAAGGCTACTGCACCCATCGTATACCTTCCGTTGATCTCCACCACCGGCTGAAATTTCAGTTCGCCGCTCGCCGCCCTAAATACCATTGAATCCACCCCTATCCATCCTTCGTAAAGACGGGCATAATTACTCTGTGAAAGGGCAGTTTGCAACAGGCTGATCACCCTGGAATCGTGCTCCTTCAAAAAATCAGAAACCTCACCAGAAGTTACTGGTTCGTCGGCCAGGAAATTCCGGAGGTAACGTCCCTTGTGATCCGTTTCAAAAAAGGTACGTCCCTTGTAAGAGATGATCCCGTTCTTCGAATAGAACTGGTATGAGAGATCAATCACTTTGTTCAGCCAGGGCTCTACAGAGACAAAACCCTGTTGTTTCAGCATCCCGGAGAGCACCTCTTCATTTTTCTTCCTCGAATCCGGATTGGGAAACAGCAGCAATCCGCGGCCGGAAGAACTCCATGGACTCTTTACCACCGCAGTTTCATGCCGGCTTACCTTTTGCTGAATCTGTTCAATGGTATGACAAACGATGGCTAGTTCGAATTCGGCCGACAACCACGAAAATGAATATTTTTTGAGGATGTCTTTCAGCAGGTCAATGCCCGTGAGTCGACTGTACAACTCTCTGTGCCCCTCCTGCCAGCTTGAAACGGCAGATATTCTGAATTCCTCGCTGCAGGATGGAAGCACCATTTCAAATAATTTGCCGACGGCCGGACTCCAGCCCCAGGGTCTGAGTCCACCCTTTGGCTGCGACAGCCAGTTGGAATCCGAGAAGGCTTGCCTGAGGTTCACCATTTCCGGCAGTACGAATCCCAACTCCAGCATCCTGTTGACAAAAGGAACATCCACCGCACCAGTTACCAGCACCTGATCCTTTTCCGAAGCGAGCCATACCGGGAGACATGAAAGATCCTCCTCCAGTTTTCTTAGCCTGGCCGGAGCAGTGTAAAAAGAGGAACCATTGGCAATAGCCGGCTCGCAGGTGGGATTGAAAAAATAGAGATCGGGAAGCATGCTGCTAATTTGAAAATTTGAAAACTTCATCCATCATTTTTCACTTTTCATTTTTCATTTTTCACTTTTCAAAATTAACCAATGAAGAATAATTAATCTTGCTAATTTTGTCCATCGAAGAAATTAATATTCAAGTTAATGAAAACCTCCAAATTTTTAATCTGCAGTGATCCGTTCAACGAAGAATCGGCAGAAATGATTCTTCACACCCATCGTCCAAGGTTTTTGGCACAGGTGACTCCGATTGCCTTCACTGACATCGAAAACAGGCCGGACAAATCCTTCGCGGATGCCTTGTATGTGAACGCGGATGGAGCAATGGAAATTTACCGCCTCGAATTGACGGATGCCTATGACCACGCCGGAGAGGATGATATTCAGGATGAACTCTTTCCTGCCGCAGACTATTTTTGCAGATACTTGCAATTGATGGAACAGGAGGAGGGTCTTAAACCCGGATTTTCAGTCAGGGATTTCAATCCGGAGTTGCCCGGACTGAAGATTTTGCACGCACCCGACCTTTGGACGGTTGTTTACAATGGAATGGTGGCAGAATTCGGCACCGAGGAGGAGATGGACGACTTCCTGGAAAGTGATCTGAACATTGAAACAGAGCTGCTGGACAAAGGAATCATCAATGAGTTTGAGTAAACTTCAAACTCTTTGATTTGAGATAATACTTGACCAAGGGAAAACCAATCACAGAGAGCAGAATGATCATCGTACCCAGGTAAAAGCCCGGGGTCATCCGCTCTGTCTCTCCAAAAATAAAGAAAGCCATTACGATGCCGTAGACGGGCTCGAGGTTGATGGCAAGGGTTACGGTAAAGGCTGTCAGGTGTTTCATCACTTCCACCTGTGTGGTGTGCGCAAAAGCAGTGCACACGGTAGCCAGAATGATCAGGTAAAACAAATCTGAAAGTGTAGGTACGATCGCCGGGACAACAATTCCCCTGCCCGAGAGGGTGATAAAAAGGGTAAGGCCTGCCAAACCACCTATCATCTCATAGAAACTGATCTGGACCGAACTGTGTCTGGCAACCAGTTTTTTGTTCAGCACCGTGAACAAGCCTGCCAGGAAGGCCGAAAACAGGGAGACCATGATACCCAGCGCGTAACGGGTCTCGAAGGTAAAGATAAGGTAGAGTCCGGCAATGATAATCAACCCAATCAGCACCTCAAAAACATTGATCCTCTTTCGGTAGAAAAATGGTTCCAAAAAACTGGTAAAGAGCGTAGTGGTGGCAAAACATCCAAGGGTGACAGATACATTGGACAATTTGATGGCTCCGTAGAATGTGACCCAGTGCAGGGCAATGATGAGGCCAACGCCGAAAAGACGGAGCATCACCTTACGTGGAACAAGAATGGACTCATTTTTGAATTTCAAATAGATGAAAAAGGTCACGATGGCGAGCATCATCCGATACCATACCAACTCGAGTGCGGGCAGCTCGATCAATTTCCCAAGGATGGCGGTAAATCCATAAATCAGTACGATCAGATGCAATTTCAAATACGTAGTGAGCAGCTCTTTTCTCAAAACAATCCCATTTTTGCGTTAAAAATAGCAAGGTTTAAGATATATATTAACTTTGTCTATCCTTTTGTTGCGAAATAAGGGGATTCAAATCCAAATATTAACTAACAATGGTTTTAGACAGTATCGAAAATGCAGACCGCTACCTGCATTTAGGGGAGGGAATTGCAAATGCACTGCATTACATCCTAAACAACGACCTTTCCCTGTTCAGCCCGGGCAGGCATGAAATTGACGAAGACAAACTGGTGATGATGGTCTTTGATTTTGAAGCCACCAACACAGACGAATGCAAACTTGAAGGACATCGACGATACCTGGACCTCCAGTATTGGGTGAGTGGATCCGAACTGATGGGACACGAGATTCTGGGTTCACAAAAAGTCCTCGAACCGTACGATGAAAAGAAGGATTGCGCTTTCTACAGTTGTGTTGCTTCCTATTACGAGACTGACTGCAGGAATGTTTGTGATCTATTACCCCTCAGACCTTCATACGGCAGTTGTGGACCCGCTTTCAACAGACCGGGTGAAAAAAATTGTGTTCAAGATCCAGGTAGAAGCATAAGCTGCTTCAAAATACGGCAGAGTGCTTCCAGCGATTCAGCCTCCAGGCTGAAGCCGGGATAACTTATCAACCATCCGTTTTTGATTTGGGTGACATAAATTTCCCCCAGTGGGTTTCCTTTGCCGGAAGAACCTCCCAACAAAATTTTGTTTTCAGATGGGCTGATGGGCTTTAAAATTTCATTTATCGGATGCGGAACCTGAACCGGCTTAACCCTTTTGGTTGCAAACCCAAGACGCTCCATGACCCGTGCCACCATGGCCCAATCGGAACCATTTGCAGATAGCGCGACAGTTCCAATCGGTTCCCTGTTCAGACTGAAGTCTCCCTTTTCAAGATCAAACTTCAACTGTTGATTCTTGGGAAACAGTGCATCGAAGTAACCTTGTGCAGCTATCTCTTCGGGAATTCCTTCTACCACCTCACCTTCCAGCATCAGCCAGATGCGGTCAGCCATAGAGAGTGCCGTGTGCAGATCATGGGTGGAAAAGATGATGCATTTGCCCTGCTGGTTCACCAACCGGTGCAGGATGCTGACAATCTCATACTTGTTGGAGATATCCAGGAAGGCTGTCGGTTCATCCAATACCAGAATCTGGGTATCCTGTGCCAGGGCACGGGCAATCATGGCCCGTTGGCGTTCCCCGTCGGAGATTCTGCTTACCAGGCGCTCCTCGTAGCCGGAAAGTCCGACATCGTGAATGGCTTTCCCAATGATCTCCCTGTCCTTTTCCGTTAACTGACCAAACCAGTCCGTATAAGGATACCGGCCCAATCCGACCAATTCACGGACCGTGAGACGGGCCGCCCTGACAACTTCCGTGGAGACAAAGCTCATCTCTCTGGCCAATTCAGCCGCTGTGAATTCTGTCGCTGGCCTGTTGTGGATCAACAACTGGCCGGAAAGTGGCGGTTGAAATCCTGCCAATGTTTTCAGCAAGGTACTCTTTCCTACGCCGTTTCCGCCAATCAGGGCTACCATCTCACCCTTGAGTGCCCGTAAATGAATGTTGGCTTTCACCTCGACAGCCGGAGCCGTACGATCCCTGTATCCGATCGACACATCTTTGCACGCAATGAAAATATCCTCGGCCATTTCAGATCGCTCCAATTTTTTTATTTTGAAAAATTATCCATACAACCAATGGAATGCCAAGCAGTGAGGTGACTGAATTGATTGGCAGGGTAACTTCATAGCCCGGAATTTGGGAGATCAGGTCTCCTGCCAGCATAACTACTGCCCCCAGCAACAAGGTGCCGGGAATCAGCCTGCTGTGAAGCGAGGAATGGAAGTATTTCCGGGCCAGATGGGGTACAATGATGCCGACGAATCCAATCGGACCGCAAAAAGCAGTGACACTGCCTGCCAGAATGGAGGTAGAGGCAAATGTGAGCCAGTAGGCCATGCGCAGGTTCATCCCCATGCTTTTGGCATAATTCTCCCCGAGTAAAAATGCATCCAGAAATTTGGAAGAGAGAAATGCCAGGAACAACCCGGTCATCACGGCCGGTACAAGCACCCAAAGCTGATCCCGTGTCGTACTTCCAAGGCTGCCCATGGTCCAGACGATAAAGGATTTCAGGGAGGATTCGCTGCTGAAATATTGAAGCACACTGACAACTGCCAAAATTGCACTGGATATCAGGATGCCCAGAATCAGGACGGTCATGAGGTCCCGAAGCCTGGCTGCCAGCAGCACAACCAGGGCCATCATCAAACCCGCACCCAGCCAGGCGGCCAGTACAATTCCCCATGAACCGGCCATCGAAAACAATGGAATCCCCTTGAATATCCAGCCGGCTGAAAGCACAAATAGTGCAACACCCAGGCTTGAACCTGAACTGATGCCCAAAATATCGGGGCCGGCGACCGGGTTTCTGAAAATGGTCTGCATTTGCAATCCAGCAACGGAAAGTGCTGCTCCGGCCATCACGGCAGTGACTGCTTTGGGCAACCTGAACTGAAACAGGATGGCCGCAAGCTGGGGATCAGCCGCGGATGGATGAAACAGGGCGGTGAGGGACTGGGAAAGGGTAACCGGCACAGAGCCTGCCAACAGGTCAAACAGGAAAAAAATGCACAAAACGACGACCAGCAGAAAAAATTCAGCCTCTCGCAAAAATCGAAAATGAACCATCGGAATTTTTCTGCTTCTCATCGAATAAATCTACACCGTTACTGATTACCTGGAAAGATGTTTATAGTAGTAAAATGCTTTGTTTACATCTGTTTTGGGATGAAGAATGGCAACAAGATCAGCCAGTACCAGATCCGGATGCACTACCCCACTTTCCCAATAATCATTCCCTCCACCCGGAGTGGAACGCAGATTGTTGTTGTAGACCTGCGATTTTTTTACCACAGGAAGTTCTGAATAACGCTGATCGAAAGCCAACAACTCTCGGATATCCCCGACACTGCCACAATTGATCCAAAAATCCGCCCTGGCAGCACGTACAAAAACCTCCTCCAAAGATACGGGAAATGCCTCTCTGGAGCGATTTTCTGCCCATAAAAATTTTCCGCCTGCATCACCGATCAGCACGGCAAGATTGGATTGACCGCCTGCCATCCACCAGGTATCCTTGAAAGGCAGACCCGTAAGAACCGACGGACGCACCCTTTCCCTGGACACCTCATTTTTGATGGAATCGTAACGCAACCTGATATTTTCGTAGACCGAATCGGCTTCCAGCCTCTTTCCATAGAAAGTGCCGAAGAATTTGATCCACTCGGCCTTGGCCAGCGGACTCTGTTCCAGATATTCTCCTACCAGTACTACGGGAATGCCCAGATCGTGCAGTTTGTTGATCTGTGCACCGATCTCCGAGCCCACGCCATAGGCAAACCACATCAGGCTTCAATTGAAGGATCATTTCATAATTGAGGCCCTGTTCATTGCCAACCTCGTGTACTCGATTTTCTGCCAATCCCCTTTGGATGGAAACATTGGAAACGTAAGCACTTCCCGATAGGCCTTCCACCGTTGAAATCTGCCCAATTGCATCCACGAATCCGATGTGTGTGGTGGAAAGGCAGATGACCTTGCGCAGCGGAGTTCGAAACACTTGTTCCCCTTTCAGTGAGTCAGGAATTTTAGCTCCCTGTTCCACCAAATAATACTCGAATTGATTGTTCCTTGATTTTTGCCAGGGATCGGTGACAGTCAGCTTTTGAAAGGCCCCGAAATCCTCAACGGCAAACCCGGTGGCTGCAACAAGGTGCAGCTTGCCGGCCGGAGAGCCAGATATTTTTTTCTTCCCGGGATTGAACTGGCAACCAAAAAAGCAGCAGACTAACAGGGAATAGAGGATGGCTCTCATGGTCATAAGAAGGATTTTACTGCAAAGGTGTGTATAAAATGACTATCTGCTTCTGATGTACCTGACTTTCACAACCTCCTTCTTCGACAATGTTTCGATGCCGATGCAATAAACTGCCGATGCAAGCCGGCTACAGTCGAGTTCCATCGGGGTATTGGACAGGATTCGTTGTGTTTCGGAAAGCTTCCGCCCACTCATGTCATAGAAACTGACCCTACCAAACTCCTCTTTCCCGGTGTTGACAAGGTAGACAAGTTGCAATGTAGGATCATTTGGATAATAGACGACGAATTGTTTGCTTCCCGCAGCCGGGGGATCCGGTATGACAGAGGCAAAAGTAGTTCCGCATCCATAGGAATTGATTAACAGGGAGGTTTTCAGGTTGATCTCTGCCACCCAGTACAAGGGCTCCCAACTACCGCCGCTCAGGCAATAGGCCCTGTTCAGGTCGCTGCTGGCGCGGGCTACGGCATGTTCGACGGCAATGGTGTCTGTCGAATTGCTGTAATTGATTTCATATCCGATGAAGTACTTGCCAGTCACCAAAAGAGGCTGGTCCAGTACAAAGAAATTCATTGCCCCGGAGGTGATCGATTTGATGGGCACTTTGATGGATTTCAGGATGGTACCGGGGACACCCGTATTTGCGTCGGCTCCGTAAATCTGGAATATCACGTTGCTGTTGCTGTTGTTCACTCCACTGACGGCCTTGCCAAATGCCACTGAAAATGCAGCGAGAGTTGTACTTTCTGTCGTCTTAAACTCCTGTGCATAATTCGTTAGACGCAGGGAGTTGTGTCCTGTTACATATCCTCTGCCATTGGTAAGTTTTTCAATAACATATTTTTCATCCGGATTGACATCTGAAAACTGGTTGCAGGAGGCAGGAGTGGTATAGGGATCCATCGCATCCATTTTGGTAATTCCGGAATTCAGCGGATCCAGCCATCTTTTGAGCTGACCGTTTGCAATGGAGGAGTTGTCCCATTGGTAAGCCATCATGGAAAAATAATCGTCAGTGGAATGGTCACAAGTGGCAGTTCCACCCGTCAGGGACCCGATGACCAGGTTGGCATCACTGAACAGTGGCCCGCCCGAGGAGCCGGCCTCCGTAGTACCCAGATCCCATTTCTTGATCCACCAGAAACCGTTGGGAACACGACCCGTAGGACTGTAAGAGGCAATTCCCGGCGGATTGTAATCAATGGATACCTTTTTCACATCACCTTTGGGATGATGGATGGCCCTGGCGGAGAGGGGAATGGTCTTGCTGTGGTCCCAACCGGCAAAATAGGGCCGGTATTCAGGGGGAGGCATCGTCTCCAGTTCGACCAGGGCAAAATCCAGCGAGTCGGAGCGGGCGCGAAGGATGGAACCAGAAAGGGTCTGATCGGCATAGCCATTCATGCTGCCGCTTTGGCCACAGTATGGACTCTCGTAATTGAAGGAGAATACCGTTTGCTGGGCATCCTGTGCGGTAAATATGCAATGACCTGCCGTAATCAGGTAAGGCGTTTTGTCTTGCCTGGCATTGTTCACCAGCGTACCGGTACAAAGATCCGTACCCGCAATGACCAGTTGAACCACAGACTCTTTTTCCTTCAACACCACGGCAGCATTCGCACAATAGACATCCATGTTGCACGATCCGGACTCTCCCAGTGGTCTCGTTCCGATGGCATTCTTGTAACCATGGTTCACCTTTGAGATGTGAAGGTCACCGGCTGTGGAAACGGTCACAGGCTCGTCGTATTCCACCACGATTTCATCCCCCTGCAAAGGGAAAATGGGCAACATGCCTGAAGATTGTTCGTTGTTGGCATTGAAGGCACCTCTCAGGGTCAAATGATCCGGAGAATATATGAAGATTGAAGCTCCCGTGGGAAGAATGGCACGGTCAAAAAGTATGCTCAGCGAATAGGCACCCGCAGAACGAATGGCCACCCGCCAGATCTTCATGCCCTGGGCGCTGGTCCAGATTCCTTCACTGGCCGGACTGATGTCTACATCGAATGCTTTGGCAAATTTCTGTTTCTTGAACTGGTTTTTGGATTGTATCTCACCCAACTGGAGATCGTAATTGCTGACAGGCGTCATCTCCACCACAGGAACGGGTAGACCCGCACTTTTTTGCAAACTGAAGGATGCCGGAGTGCCCCCGTAGGAAACCTGACAAATACCCCGGTAAGCATATACCGAAGTCAAAACTAAAACAAGGAACAGGACACGATTCGCCATCTATGATAGGTTTCTCCAAATATATAATTTATACTTTAAAGTTGCTTCCCTGCTATTTTTTGAAAAATTTATCCGCAAAATTCATGAAGCATTTCCAGTCGTAGGGCTTGATATCGTGTTTTCCCGGTCTGATGTGATAGCCAATTTGACCCGTGACAGGCTGTTCCAAACCCGGAAAATCCTTGGCCGGAAACCCTTTGGTTCCCAACAATTGATAGACAGGCGACGCCCCCACACAGGAGAGGAATTCCCCTTTCGGATCCGACCACCGATCTTCTTCGGCACTGCACACATACAGAGGGCGGGGCGCAATCAGCGCAAGCAGTTCGTGTTGATCGACGGGCAGATCTTCCTCTTTGTTGTTGTATTTTTTGAAATTCGAACAAAACCATTGCGGAAAGGAGTTGTTGATGCGTTCAACGGTTTCCCCGTAAATTCGTTTGGACAAGGCTGCCCCCCCGCAACCAGACTCATTGGAGACTACCATGGCAAAGCGGAGGTCGTTGATGCCCGCCCAGAGGGCCGCCTTCCCAAGTCTGGAGTGTCCCAGGACAACTATTTTTTTAACATCGACGGCCCTTTCATTTGGCAGGTAATCCATTACCCGCGAGAGCCCCCAGGCCCAGCCGGCAATGCTTCCCCAGGAGGCACTGTCGCGTTTTTCGGGAAACAGGGCATGACGCCGTTTTTGAAACCATCATCAAAATCAGGGTCCACATCGCCGTAATACATGGTAGCCACACCATAACCCCTGGCAATTATTTCACCCACAGGCCAGGAGGAGGCATCACTCCCACGAAGGGATGCATTTGATTTGTTTTCTGTGATGCCCTGGGCCGGATTGTTCCTGACCCACGAACTGGTGACAGCAATTTCGGGATCAGCAGAAACAGTATGGTTTCCATTAAAATTGTAGCCCAGGAAGAGTGGAACCTTTTTACCGGATTTCGGCAGGTAGATCAGTAAATTGATGGTTATCTCTGCCGATGCACGCTTGAGTTTCAGCTGAACCTCCCTTCGGATAGCCGTACCGTTGAAGAGCTCCTTATTTTCCGAAATGACCGTAGAAATAAGTTGAACTTCCCCGGCAGGAGTTTTGCCATACACTTCATTTTCAAACAAAGTTAACAGCTCTGCCCTTCTCTTCTTCCAGTCATCCTTGTTTTTTACAGGCTGTCCATTGTTGAAAATCAAAGGATCCGGAAGCGTATAGGCGGGCATTTTGGCTTCATCGTAATTGGCGACGAAAGTCTGGCCAAACGACGAAATGGAACCGAAAAGCAAAAAGAGAAAAAGAAGTTTGTTCATACGTATATTTTTGTAGTGACTAAAGTGTGCTAAAGTGACTGGCGTGACTAAAGTTGCAATTCCAAAAACCGCAGGCACTTGCGAATCTCACTATCCCCCCACTCGTTCACAATGTCTCAATTTTAGACACTTTGGTTCACTTTAGTCACTTTAGATCACTCTCTTATGTCATAAATCCTCGGCTCGACTTCGCCCCTTGCAACCATCAAGGCATTCATTGCCAGGGCCTTAAGTTCATCCTGACCTGCATATACCGAAACAGGAGCAATAAATTCCACCCTTTCACGAATCAGCGACATCATCCTTCTGTCAAAGGCAATGCCTCCAGTAATCAGAATTCCGTCTACTTTACCCTTCAAAACCGTAGACATCTCGCCGATGTATTTGGCAATCTGGTATGCCATGGCCTCGTGGTAAAAGGTCGCCTTTTCATCCCCTTTTTTTACGGCAAGTTCAACCTCTCTGGCATCGTTTGTGCCCAAATAGGCCACAAAACCACCATTTCCCGAAATCATGGCCATCACCTCCTGGTAAGAATATTGTCCGCCAAAACAAAGTTTTACCAAATCTCCTACCGGGAGTGAACCACTCCGTTCGGGTGAGAAAGGGCCCTCCCCGTCAAGGGCATTGTTGACGTCGATTACCCTGCCGTGCTGGTGAACCCCTACTGAAATCCCCCCCCCCAGGTGGACCACAATCAGATCGAGTTCTTCATAGGGCTGACCCACCTTCATGGCGTGCTGTCTGGCAACTGCCTTCTGATTCAGGGCATGAAAGATGGATCTCCTGGTAAACAGGGGATGGCCTGAAACCCTTGCAATCCCGTCCATTTCGTCGGTCACGACAGGATCAGCAATCAGGGCCAGCATCCCGGGATGCTCCTGTGCAATGTCAAAGGCGATCATTGAGCCAAGGTTGGAGGCGTGAACACCCATCACTCCTTCCCTGCAATGCTTGACCATCAATTCGTTGATCAGGTAAACTCCCGATTCAAGCGGGTAGGTCAATCCACCGCGGCCAATGACCACGTGAATCTCATCCAGTGAAAAACCCTCATTTTCCAATTGAAGTAAAATGCTGTTGCGACGATAGGTATACTGGTCCGTAATAGACGGATAGGCAGCGAGATCATCTATCGAATGATGCAATGTTTTCAGATAAATGCAGATGGCATTTTCATAAATGGCAATTTTCGTGGTCGTGGAACCCGGATTAATCACCAATATTCGTACAAGATCTGAACTATCCATAGATTAAATTTTTTGAAAAATTTTACCCGATGGTCGGGAAAAATAGATTTGAGTTTGTTCTTTCAAATTCTTCGATCACGAAACCGGTTGAAAATAACTTCAGGATACGAGCGAAGCCAGCGCAATGGAATATTGTTTGGTTAGTGTTGAATCGCCCCGTGAGGTCAATACTACAGGCACCCTGGCCCCAACCAGCATGGCTGCCGACTCGGCCTTTGCCAGTTTCATGTTGGTCTTGTAAAATACGTTGCCCGTATCCAGGTTGGGAAAGAGCAGGCAATCTGCATCTCCCGCCACCTCTCCGCCGATCCCCTTAATTTTGGCCGATTCCCTGTCGATGGCCAGATCAAGTGCCAGCGGACCGTCAATCAGGCAACCCTTGATCTGCCCACGTTCTCCCATTTTAGAAAGAAAAGCTGCATCTTTGGAGGATTCAAGTTGCAACAGCAGTTGCTCGCTTGGGGCAATCACGGCCACCTTGGGAGTTGAAATCCCCAACGCCGAAGCAGTCTTAACCATGTACCGGATCATTTGAACTTTTTGATTCAGGTCTGGCTGAGGCAAGACGGCCACATCACTGACAACCATCAGCTTGTAATAATTTGGATTTTGAATCACGGTCACATGGCTCAGGATGTTGCCCGGATCCAGCAAACCCTTCTCCTTGTCCAGAATGGCCTTGATAAATTGATCAGTGGGGATTAATCCTTTCATCAGGATGTCTCCCTCCTTTTTCCTGATCATTTCGACCGCCAAAGCAGCCGCAAGCCTGTCGTCTGGCTGGTGAATGATGTCCAGGCGGGCAAGGTCAAAATTCTCTTCGGTACAAATCTTTTTTATGATATTTTCATCTCCGATTAACCGGGCGCTGATCAGTCCGCTGGTCACGGCATTGTAGGCGGCCTCCACCGAATGATTGTCATTGGCACTGACGACAAGCCAGTGTTCGTTTGGGCCGTTGAAGAACCGTCGAAAATAAATCCGCTAAATTCTTTATCATCAAGGTCTGTTATTTGGTCTGTTGAATAGCTTCAAGATAGCATGGACACAAAGGTAATATTCAAAGAATCACAAAGAAATTTACCGGCAAAATATTTTTGCGTTCCTCTCCGGACCAATCCGTCAAGGCCTGAACCAGTGTGGCAACCCACCCCTGACTGCCTATTTTATTTCTGCTATAATTCTTTGTGTATCAATAGCTATCATCAGTTCCTCGTTGGTTGGCACGACCATAACCTTGACCCTGGCCTCCTTTTTGCTGATGGTACTTTCTATGCCTCTCAAGCCGGTATTGATCTGTTCATCAAGTTCTACACCCAGAAACTCAAGTCCCTCACATATGCCGCTTCTGTTGGTGTCTGAATTCTCACCAACCCCACCTGTAAAGATGAGCACATCGATGCCACCCATGGCAGCTGCATAGGAACCAATGTATTTCCTGACACGGTAATCAAACATTTTAATGGCCAGCAAGGAGCGCTCATCTCCTTTGTTGGCAGCCTCCCTGATCTCACGCATGTCGGAGGAAAGACCGCTGATCCCAAGCAAACCAGAGTGCTTGTTGAAAAGGATGGAGGCCGATTTGGTCCCTATTTTTTCCTTGTCCATGATGTAGGTAACGGCTCCCATATCCACGTCTCCCGACCGGGTCCCCATTACCAGTCCTTCCAGCGGAGTAAATCCCATCGAAGTATCCACGGAAATACCATCCTGGATGGCACAGACCGAGGCTCCGTTTCCCAAATGACAAGTAATGACCTTCAGCCCTTTGCAAGAGACACCCAAAATCTCACAGGCTCTGGCAGAGACATAGCGGTGACTCGTTCCGTGGAAACCATAGCGGCGAATCCCGTATTTTTTATAGAGTGCATAGGGAATAGCGTACATGTAGGCGTGCTTGGGCATGGTTGTATGAAAGGCGGTATCGAAAACCGCGACCTGGGGAATAGATGGGATCAAGGCCCTGATTCCATAGATCCCCTTGAGGTTTGGTGGGTTGTGGAGCGGCGCAAGTTCCGTGTATTTTTCGAGTGCATCGATCACCTCCTCATTCACAAGTTTGCTCTCCGTGAAGAGTTCCCCGCCGTGAACGACCCTGTGGCCCACCGCATTGATCTCTTCCAGCTTTTTGATGCATCCGTGCTTGGCACTGGAAAGTACCCCGAGAATGTATTCGATTCCAATCTTGTGATCCATGATTTCCCCTTCGAACATCACCTTCTGCCCATCCTCCTTTTCGTGTTTCAGGAAGGAGCCCTTCATGCCAATCTTCTCTACAATTCCCTTGGCAATCAAGGCATTGTTATCAAGGGAAAAAAACTGATATTTGATCGAGGAGCTGCCACAATTGAGTACTAATATTTTCATTTGTCTATTTTATTTTAATGGTCTAACGGGAAATGTACCACCGGTTGATTGGCCCTGATGCACTTTCCCCATCCGGTTCCTGAAAGCTGTTGCAATATCAAATCCGTTCTGAAATCAATGGAACGGAACCAATCACGTTCCCTTTCTCATCATATTTATAGAAACCCCAACAGACGTGTTTGCCATATCTCTTGGCCCTGTTGAGTTTTTTAATCACGGGAGAAGCCATGTACATCGGATCACCAAACTCTGAATAGAGATTTTCCATCCATCTGTTGATCTTATCAATGCCAAGAATATCTGCGAGTTCGAAGGGACCAAAACGCATTCCGAAACCTACCTTCCATACCGTATCAATGTCGGAAAGTGAACCAACTCCCTCCATCAATACCTCACAGGCTTCATTGAGCAAAGCCGTGTAAAGCCGGATGGAAATAAGACCGGCAGATTCTTCAACGGGAATTGCCTGCCTGTTAACCAGCTTGACAAAAGTAAGTACCCTCTCATAGACTTCATCTGAGGTATAAAGCCCCTTCACCACTTCACAGATTTTTGCTTCCGGCGATTGAACGAAAAAATGGAGACTGACGCACCTTTCGCGGTGTTCCAGTTCCGAAGCCAGCTCTGTAATGATGATCGTTGTAGAATTGGTTGCAATGATGCAATCCGGACTTACCACCTTTTCCACTTTTCTGAATACCTCTTTCCTTTCCGTGATCTTTCTGGCACTTGATTCTGCACGAATGGCTTCGATGACGAAATCGCACTCCTTCAAATCCTGGTAGTCCAGACTCCCCCTGATGCGCGAAAGGATCAGCTTTTTTTCGCCCTGGGTCATGCCCCAGTTCTCAATCCGCTTATCCAGCACCTTTCCCAGCTGCTCATAGGCAAAATCAATCTTTTGCTGCGTCAGTTCGATGAATATCACCTCAATGCCATAGGAGCTGGCGATCCTGGCAATATTCTGACCATCCTTCCCGCAGCCGATGACCCCAATTTTTGAGAAGAGGGTTCGCTGTTGTTGCTTTTTACTCAGACCAAAATCTTCAATCTGCTCTACAATCATATTTTCCATGGAAGCTATTTAATGTTGTTCGAAGGGTTCTGCGTGCCTGAAATGTCTGTTGATACAGATTGGAAACATTTCAGCCAAAATTAACTTCAATATCAGAATTATTAAGAATTCTACACCTTTTTCTCTCCTGCCTGGCTGGCCGTGATGGCCACCATGTTGACAATGTCACTCACCGAACATCCCCTGGAAAGGTCATTGATGGGTGCAGCCATCCCCTGCAGGACAGGACCAATGGCCTCTGCGCCGGCAAGCCGCTGAACCAGCTTGTAACCAATGTTCCCAGATTCAAGTCCCGGAAAAACAAGCACATTGGCGCGTCCAGCCACTTTGCTGCCGGGGGATTTCAATTGACCAACCTCAGGCACCAGTGCCGCATCCAGTTGCATCTCACCGTCGATCAGCAGATCAGGATTCAGCTCCTGCGCTATTTTGGTTGCCCGGGCCACTTTATCAACCAGTTCATGCTGGGCACTTCCCTTGGTAGAGAAAGAAAGCATCGCCACACGAGGTTCAATGTTGGCAATGGACTTGGCGGATTTGGCAGTTGTAATAGCTATTTCAGCCAACTGGGAGGCATCGGGATCGGGCATAACGGCACAATCCGCAAATACCAGCATCCCATTGTCACCAATATGCTTGTCCTTGAAAATCATGAAAAACAATCCGGAAACTACTGAAACCCCCGGCAGTGTTTTCACATACTGAAAAGCCGGTCTCAAAACATCACCCGTCGCATTGATGGCACCTGCCACCTCTCCGTCTGCATCTCCGGCTTTGATCATCATCACCCCGTAACAGAGCGGATCGTTCAGCAAATCAAAGGCTTTCTCGATGGTTAATCCCTTGCTTCTGCGCAGTTCAACCATGATTTCCGCATATTTCTGACGATGGGCATCCGTAGCAGGATCCACAATATTTGCCCCTGCAATGGAGATTCCCTCTTTCCTGACAATGGCCCCGATGACCTCCGGGTCACCGAGCAAGGTAATTCGTGCAATTTTTTCCTGAAGAATCTGTGCCGCAGCCTTCAGCGTCCTCAGTTCACTACCTTCCGGTAAAACGATGTGATTCTGAAGTTTTACGGCGTTTCCCTTGATCTTTTCCAGCAAATCCATGTGAAGAATATTAAATTTTCGAACTGTTCTTTTTAAAAGTGCAAAATTAAATAATCTTGTCTGAGTTACCTAATGAATTGGCCGATTTTCTTTTCCCCGGAAGGAGATAATTTACGAATCAAACGCTGGCTGAAAGTCACGGCTTGCCGAACGGATGCGGCAGAAAATAAATTCTGATTCAATCTCAAACTCCTGCCAAATAGGCTGTTAACAAATGACCGCAGAACGGCCTCGCAGGGCATTTTTACCTTGCCAATTCTTTGCCGGGAAGAAATCGTCGCTGCTTGTTTCCATGAATAAATTGTTTTAGTAATTTAACAAAATTATTTATCATGCATCCACAATGCCGCAGTCGACTTTTTACTTCAACCCACTGGCGCTAATATCCTTCTCTTCATTCCTCATAATGATAGTGTTGGCATTTCTGCTATGGCAAAGGTACTATACGAACCAAACCAAATTTGTGGTACTGCTTTTTTTGGCCAATGCGGTTTATTCCTTCTTTTATTCCTTCGAAATATCTTTCAAAACCATTGAGGAGATAACCTGGTTTTACCGATGCGAATACCTTGGCATTCCATTCTTGTCCACTTTTTACCTGATCTTCGCCCTTCATTTCAGTGGACGTGAAAAATGGCTGAATCTGAGAAACTACCTCTTGATACTCTTCATTCCGCTGACCTCACTCGTGTTGGTTTTCACGAATGAGAATCATCACCTGTTCTATGTTCAGGCACACATGAGTTCTACAGGACCTTTTCCTGCCTTTGCCTTCACTCCTGCCGTCTGGTATTTCATTCAGCAGGGTTATGTGATATTAACCATGCTGTTCGCCCTGATCATTCTGGGAATCGTTTTGAGAAATTCAACCTCAATTTACCGTAGGCAAATATTTTTCCTGTTACTGGCAACCACCTTCCCGTTTGCCGGCTATCTGGCCTACCAGATGCACCTGGTACCATTCGGCATCGATCCGGTCTCCTTTACCTTTACCCTAACGGGGATTTTTGTTTACATTGCACTGGTTCGGTTCAAACTGTTTGAACTGGTGCCGATTGCACGAACCAAATTATTCGAAAAGATTCAGGAACGTGTGCTGGTATTCGACTTGCACGACAGGCTGATAGACTTCAACCAATCAGCCTCCACTCAATACAAATTATCAAACAAGGACCTTGGGAAAGGCATTCCCGATGCACTCACCAATTGGCCCGAAATGCTCTATTTCATCCGTCACAACCAGTCCGGAAAAATAGAGTTGCACCGTCTGGAAGAGGGAGTTCTCAATTTTTTCGACATTCAGATTCTTGAACTAGAGGATTCTGACAACATCCGGCAGGGAAAACTGGTTGTCATCAAAGATGTAACAGATATCATCAACAATGAGAGGGACCGGATTTATACTGCTTCCAAACTGAATGCAGTGCTCCACGCCATGCCGGACATCATCCTCATCATTGACAACAAAGGCTTTCTTACCGATTTCTTTGCTTCGGAAACAGAAAACCTCTTTTTAAACAAGGAGGAGGTAATCGGGGCTTCCCTCAGCCATCTTTTCAATCCGGACGAGGAGGTCATTCTAAAAGGGTTGCTGGCCGATTGTCTAAAGACCAACGAACTGATCACCCACCAGCTCGAGATGAACTTCCCCGGCGAAGTGAGACATTACGAGGCCAGGCTCTCCAAAATAGACGATTTTCACGTGTTGGCAATCATTCGCGATGTTTCGGAATCCTTTGACATGAAACAAGACCTGCTGTACCAGTCGGGGTTTCAGAAAATACTGATGAACCTGGCCTCCTTGTTTATCTACATCGCAGAATCGGAAACAGATGCCGTCATCAGTGATTCACTGCGACAAATCGGCGAGTATACAGGGGTTGACAGGGCATATGTCTGTCGTTATGATGCAGAAAATGACACCATGACCAATACCCGCGAATGGTGCAGTGAAGGAATCAGTCCACTGATCGGGATGCGGCAGCAACTCCCGGTTCATCTGTTGGCTGGAGTGGTGGCAAAACACAAGCAAGGAGAGCCTACTACCCACAGTCATCTCACAAAATTGGATTCCAAGCACCCTGCCAGAAAATTGATAGGGGAAGATAAGGTCCAATCCATCCTGACCATTCCGATGATCTCGCAGAAGAATTGCCTGGGTTTTGTAGGCTTCGACACCATCAACCCCAGCAAAAAATGGAACAATTCAGATATTTCCCTGCTAAAAATTTTCACCGGCATGCTGGCCAATCTACAGGAAAAGATTACCATTGAAAAATCCCTGGTCGAAGCAAGGATCAAGGCCGAGGCAAGCAACAGGCTTAAAACAGCCTTTATGAACAACATCTCACACGAAATCAGAACACCCTTAAACGGCATCATTGGATTCGGGGAGATCATTGCCAATGAACAGCTTTCGCTGGAAGAAAAAAATAAATTTCTGACAGTTGTCCAGGAGAGCAGCGAAAGATTGATTCACACCATCGACAATTACCTGGATATTTCCATGCTGGTAACCGGCAACCTGGAAATTCATTCGACCCGATTCAATGTGGCGCAAATGATTCAGGAATTGGTGGACGATTTAAATCAAAATACCCATTCAAACAATCTTTCCATCCAGGCCGTAATTCCGGAAGAGGCCAAACAGACCACCCTTTACGCGGACGCTGAACTGCTTCGGAAAGCCCTCAGTCACCTGGCCGGGAATGCCATTAAATTTACGGATCCAGGGGAATATTTTCATTGGGATGGAACCCAATGACGGAAAACTCGACCTATACGTGCAGGATACCGGCATTGGCATCGCTGCCAACGCACAAAAATATGTCTTTGACTCATTCATGCAGGAGGATTTCTCCTCTACAAGAATGTACGAGGGAAGCGGACTCGGATTGTCTATCGTCAAGGGAATTGTCAATTTGCTTGGAGGAGATATTTCCGTTAGTTCCACCAAGGGAAAAGGTTCTAAATTTAATATAACATTGCCTATCTCCTGAAGTTGCATCCGTTTCGCAGAGGATAGTGACAATACCTTATGCAGAAAACTGAAATATGAATATGGAAGAAGCCTTGCTTCAGCACAAAACAGTCTCGGAAACCGATAAAGAATTTGAAATGGATATCATGAACCATATCAATGGGGACGAAATATTCCGTAACCTGTTCGAACAATCTACCGTTGGCATGTCCATCACTTCACTGGACGGCAGGCTTCATGCCAATGCTGCCTATTGTGAGATGCTGGGCTACTCAAGGGAAGAAATCATGGACAGGGCCTGGGCGGACTTTACGCATCCTGACGATATCGATTTAAACAATAGATTGATATCCAATCTTTTGACAGAGGGAAGGCAGTCAGTTCGTTGGGAAAAAAGATACCTGCACAAGGATGGATCCATTATCTGGGTGGACATTCACACCTTTCTTTTCAGGGACGCAAACGGGAATCCGCTCCATTTCATCACAACCGTCAATGACATCACGAAACGAAGGATTTATGAAGAGGCCCTGAGCAGAAGCGAGCTGAGGTATCGTACCCTGATCAGCGAAATGAACGAAGGCATTGCCATCCTTGATGTGAACGGATTTTTTCTGTTTGCCAATGAGGCGGCAGAAACCATCTTCAGTGTAGAAAAAGGAAGCCTCATTGGTACTGAGGCTCGAAAGACATTTGGTTCTCCCCTTTTCGATTCGATCGAGCAAGAAATCCTGAAATCTGAAGAGAGCCGTGAGAGAACTTTCGAATACAGGATAAAACCCACAGATGGAAACGAGAAAGTTGTTTCTGTCAGTGTTGCCTCAGGCTTTGATCATCCTAACAGATCGGAAAAACTGGTTCTTTTGCGGGACATTACCACCTGGAAACAGGCAGAAAAAGAGATCCTGCTTCAGAATGAAAAGCTCCAGCAAAGCAATGCGGAGAAGGACAAGTTTTTTGCCATCCTGGCCCATGACCTCCGCAGTCCGCTGAGCTCCTTCCTTGGATTGGCTGAAGTAATGTCGGAAGACATCAACACCATGACGATGTCGGAGATTGAGGAAATTTCGAGGTCGTTGTACCATTCAGCCACCAATTTGTATCAATTGCTTGAAAACCTGCTGGAATGGTCCATCCTGCAAAGAGGCACCCTTAAATACCTGCCTGAGCCAACGTCGCTCAACCGAATCGTGATGAGGAGTGTAGAACCGCTCCAGGAATCTGCACGCCGAAAAAACATTGAATTGAAGCTCAACCTTGACAAAACGCTTACCGTCATTTGTGATCTGAAGATGACCGAGACCATATTCAGAAACCTGATCTCAAATGCCTTCAAATACACAAATCCCGGAGGAATTGTCGAGATAACCTCGAGAGAGCTATCCGGCAATGAGACTGAGGTGAACATTACCGACACAGGCATCGGAATGAGCAAAGATCTGCTTTCCAAATTATTTAAAGTGAATGAACAGGTCAGCAGGAAAGGAACTGAAGGTGAATCCAGTTCAGGTCTGGGATTGCTGATCTGCAAAGAGTTTGTCGAAAGACAGGAGGGCAGAATCTGGGCCGAGAGCGTGGAAAACAAGGGAAGTACATTTCATTTTACCTTGAAAAAAGTTTAATCGCGCGGATGCTGAGCAATTTGAATATCCGATAATTCAACAATTTTGAAGACCAAAAGGGCTTGCTCAATCTTACTGGTCTATGACAGATAACATGTAAATCAATCAAAACATATTTTTGATGGAACTTCCAAATATATTGATTGTAGACGACTCCAGGGAGATGCTTACCTACATGGAAATCGTTCTGAAATCGGCCAAGGCAAATATCATATCGGCCAATTCGGGCGCCAAAGCGCTTACACTCATCAAAAACAAGGAGCTGGCACTGGCCATCGTGGATGTTCAAATGCCCGAAATGAACGGCTACACCCTGGCGCTCAAAATCAATGAAACCAGGATCGGGGCCATTGTACCAATCATTTTCCTCACAGCAGTCTACCAGGACCAGGTAGAAATCCTGAAAGGATATGAATCCGGAGCCGTGGACTACATCTTCAAACCTGTCAACAGGGGAATCCTGTTGAGCAAGATCAATGTCTTCCTCGAGCTTTACAACCAGCGGATGAACCTCCCCGAAGACCTGAGCCTGCTAAAAAAATTCGAGGACAATCTCACCAGGTCCAATGCCGAACTGGCCGACAGTCAGGTGAAATTCAGAAGTTTCATTGAACACGCCCCCGACGGAGTTTTTATCATGAACAAGGCAGGGCAATACCTCGAAATGAATGAGGCAGTCTGCAGCATCACAGGATACCGGAGGGAGGAATTGGTGAAAATGACCCTGCACGAATTGATTACGGAAACCAGCAGGGAGAAATGGGACTCCTTTTTACTCAAGTTTTTCAACACGGGAACTGCCAATGCAGAGCTCACCTTCAAGCACAAAAACGGCAAGATAAGGTGGTGCACGGTAGATGGAGTCAGACTGAGTGAAGAGCAGTATCTCTGTTTCAGCAAGGACATTACCCAAAACAAGATGGCTGCGGATGCCCTGATGAAATCGGAAGAAAAATACAGAACACTTTTAAATGCCTCACCGGAAGGAATCATCATTGTTGATTTGAAAGGGATTATCACAGACGTTTCTGAGATTGGCATTGAACTTTATGGCTCTGATTCGCCAAACGAACTGGTTGGCAAACATATTTTGAGATTTCTGCCTGCTGGTTTGAAATCAAAATTTCGGGAAATCTACACCAAGACCCTCGAAGAGGGATTGGTCCAGAGCGTGGAACTGAAACTGCTGAATAAAAACAAGGTACCCTTCATTTCGGAAATCAGCACCACCCTGATCCAGGGAAAAAATGCGGAATCCATCGCCTACATGATCGTCATCCACGACATCACCCACAGAAAGAAGCTGGAACGTCAGATGATTCACAACGACAGAATGACAACGCTTGGTGAAATGGCTACCGGCATAGCCCACGAAATCAACCAGCCACTGAATACCCTCTCCATTCTCTTTGACAACATGCTGCTTGCCGCCTCGAAAGAGGATGCATTGCCAAAGAGCTACCTGGAGAAGAAAATCCAGAAAATTTACGATAACATCTTTCGGATCAAGACCATCATCGACCATGTCAGGGTCTTTTCCCGCAGTCAGGAAGATGCGATCTTCTCCTCCTTTGAAATAAATGAGAGCATCAAAAATGCCGTATCAATGATCTCCGAACAGTTCAGACACAAGCTCATCGAACTCGAGATATCTGTTAATGATGCGCTCCCGCTCTCTTATGGCAATACGTATCAATTTGAACAGGTCATTCTGAACCTGTTGATCAATTCCAAGGATGCCATCGAAGAACTGGAAACAAAAATGGGAAAGTCCATCGAAAAAAAGATCGAAATTAATGCTTATCAATACTGTAAGCAGATTATTGTGGAGGTGAAAGACAATGGAATAGGCATTAAAACAGAAGAACTCGAAAAAATTATGCTCCCCTTTTACACCACCAAGGAGGCAGGCAAAGGAACCGGACTGGGTCTTTCCATCACTTTTGGAATCATCAAGGAGATGAAGGGCGAAATTTCTTTCCAGAGTGAACCCAACAAGGGCACCAAGGTGACCATCAAACTTCCCGTGGCCAGAAAAGGATAAGAGCATCAAGCAAAGTGATGGAAAGCCCAGAATACCTTAAAAAAACATTGTAAAATCCCATCATACGGGAACCGAAAATGCAGGACATGTTTCATTTCCTGAAATTCATCTGAAAATTCTACCACAAGTTGGGTCAAAAGAGGGGGATAATTACAATTTTTTATGTTTATTTGTATAACTGAGTGTAGGGAAAGATGGACAAAGACAAAATAAGCGTACTGATACTGGACGACGAAAAGCATTTTACTGAGGAGCTCGCCGAATTTCTGGAGCTCTCCGGTCATCGCGTTTTTGAAGCCAACACGGTAGCAGACGGAATGAAAGTCCTTCAAAATCATTCAATTGATCTGCTGATTCTGGATATAAGACTGCCGGGGGCAGATGGATTGGACATCCTGAAAAAAGTAAAGGCTGACAAGCCCAATCTGGAGGTTATCATCGTCTCGGGTCATGGCGACATGGAGACAGTCATCAAAGCAATGAGGCTGGGGGCTTTCGACTATTTGCGCAAGCCATTCCGGCACATCGACATCCAGATAGCCATCGAAAGAACACGCAAGTTCCTGCTGCTGCAACGACGTCTCATTCTTGCCGAAGAGCGGAATTCACTCATCTCAAAATCACTGGAAGACCGCATCAACAGGAAATTCATAGGGGTATCGCCCCAAATACTGGCTATTCTGGAACAGGCCCAGGTGGCCGCACAGTACCCGGACACCAATGTTCTGATTACCGGGGAAAGTGGTACAGGGAAAGAGAACATTGCCCGTATCATCCACTACGCAGGAAAACGGAAAGACCGCATCTTCTGCGCTGTTAACAGCAGTTCCATCACTGACACGTTGCTGGAAAGCGAATTTTTCGGGCACAAGAAGGGATCCTTCACAGGCGCCATTTCCGACAAGAAGGGTTTTTTCGAGATCAGTGATGAGGGTACCCTGTTTCTGGATGAAATAGCCGATATGCCGCTGAATCTACAGGCAAAAATCTTGCGTTCCATCGAAGAGAAGGTCTTCACACGGGTGGGCGACACCACCCCGATACGTTCAGATTTCAGGATCATCTCGGCCACCAACTACGATTTGGATCAAATGGTCCGGGAGAAAAAATTCAGGCTCGACCTGCTGCACCGCCTAAATACGCTGCACATTCACATCCCTGCCTTGCGCGAACGTCCGGATGACATCGAGCCCATGCTCATTCAGTTTGTCGGGGAATTTGCGGCCAGAATGGGTAAACCGACCCCCGAAATTCCCACTTCCGTGCTCTCCATGTTAAAATCCTATCATTTCCCTGGAAACGTAAGGGAATTGAGAAACATCACCGAGCGTGCCATCATCTTTTGCAAGGGAGATAAGCTGGAAGTGAACGATTTCATCATCAAAACCAACGCGGTCCCTGTAACGACTGTGCCAATTGAACAACCCCTCACCACACCCGGAGATGCGGACATTATTCGCGAAAAGCTGAAGAGCTGCAACTACAACCAGACAGAAGCCGCACTTGCATTGGGTATTACACGCGATGCGCTCATCCGGAAGATGAAGAAATACGGGATTTCCGTCTCCAGGGTAGGACTCTGAAGAAGGCTAAAGGCTAAAGGCTAAAGTGAGGAACGCTGCGATCATCATTGAAGCGAAATAACGCTTCGTTCTTCACGCTCAACTCTCCTCTCTCAACTCTTAGTTCTTCACGCTCAACTCCTCCTGGATACCGCACACTTGTACGCACAGATGTGCTATTCAACAGTAAATCAAATCAAAAGAAGATACATCTTACCAATATTCATTTTAAATAGAAAATAATTAAAAAAATATATACACTCTATTAGTTTGATTTACTGGTATTTATAAATCATAAATATCCACAGGGCAAATAAATAAATAGTATGGCACACCGTTTGTAGTATACTTGGCACAGCAAAAAAACAGCTGTGAACTGAGTAGAAAATGGAAGAGACAGTACAACGCTTTATCAATTCCCAGCCTGACGGAGTGAAACTGGCTGAAATGGAAGAGAACCTTCGCCAAAGCAGATTAAGACTGGGTTACGTTACAAGAAAACTGCTGAATGAAGGGAAAGTGATCA
>TBL_comb47_HYPODRAFT_10000417_pt1 | contig 56225 bp, 47 predicted proteins | sample TroBogypolimnion_40_FD_10682 | JGI IMG/M metagenome (IMG submission 10682)
AGATTCAGGCCTTATCCGCTTCGGCAGCAGGATAACCTACAAACGCTTCATCCGGCTGCCGGCCGCCGCCGATGCCGCGCAGGTATTCGCCCGCCTCAACACGGCCTTGGCAGGAAACACTGGAAAATCTCCCGATATTCGGGTCGCCAACACCCTCGACGTCAACCGTCGCCTCGGCCGGGTGGTCGGGTATTTCAGCAAATTTCTCGGCTTTGCCAGTATGGTCTCGCTCTTGCTCTCTGGCATGGCCGCGGCCTATCTTTTTCGGGAACACCTGCTGGCCAGATTAAAAGAAATGGCAATCCTGCTCAGCCTTGGCGCTAGCCGCCGCCAATGCCTGGCCCTTTCCGCCGGACAGTTATCCCTGCTTGGCCTTGCAGCAGCAGGCTTTGCCATCATCCTGGCCTGGTTGCTGCTGCCGTTCTTTGGCGGCATCTTCACAGGCATCATCCCGCAGGACCTCAAGCTGGCTGTTGATCCAGCGAGCGCACTCGTCACCGTGCTGGTCGGGTCCGTCGGCAGCCTCCTGTTCTGCCTGCCGGTCTATCTGCGCCTCTTACAAGTGCGCCCGCTGTACCTTCTCCAGGAAGATGCCAGCAATGGGGACACCCACAGGCCTGGGACCTTGCTCCTGCTGACCAGTATACTGCCGGCGCTGATCATGCTGACTCTGCTGGCCTCCGCCTTGAGCGGTTCGCTCAGACAGGGGGCGATGTTCACCACAGGCCTCGTTGCCCTGATCTTTTTATTCGCCCTGGTTGCCAGCCTCATCCTCACCCGCTGCCGCCGGTGGTCCCAAACCAACAGCCTGACCTGGAAGATAGTCTGGCGCAATCTCTATCGGAACCGGGTCTCTGCCATCGCTGTTTTTGTGGCTATAGCTACGGCCATGCTGCTGGTGAATCTTGTCCCCCAGATTGAAAAAGGGCTGATTGCGGAGATCGGCCAGCCGGAAAACATGGAACTGCCGGTCTTTTTCCTGCTCGATATCCAGGAAGAGCAGCAGCAACCGCTGCGCTCCTTTTTCCAAGGGACCGGTCCGATCCTTTCACCCCTTGCCCCCATGGTTCAGGGCAGGATCGTCAGCGTCAACGCTGTGCCTTTTAGCCAGTGGCGAAGTCAGCATCAGGGGGCCGAAAAAAGTGTCTTCCAGCGAACGGAGTTTAATTTTTCCAGCCGGGAGCAGCTGGAGGCCTCCGAGACCGTGGTACAAGGCAAACCGATGCGGACCACCCCCTGGTCAAGGGAGGCGAACCAGCCCTTTGAAATCTCGATGGAGCAGCAGTTCAGCGAACGGCTGGGGGTCCACATAGGCGACCAGCTGGCCTTGGATATACAGGGGATTGTGTTAGAAGGACGGATCGTCAATCTGCGCAAGGTGCGATGGAACAGTTTTCAGCCCAATTTTTTTCTGCTGCTGCAAAAGGGTGTGCTGGATGATGCCCCCAAGACGTACTTAGCCTCGGTGAGTCGGATTAGCCCGGAAGAAAAGCAGGAGGTGGTAAACCGACTGGCAGGTGCCTTTGCGAATATCTCGGTCATCGACGTGACCAGAATGGTCGAACAGCTGGGGGATCTTGCGGGTAAGCTGACCAATTCGCTGCGGTTCATGGCCGGCCTTGCCCTGATGACAGGGCTGGTTGCCGTGATTTCGATCGCCCGCCATGAGGCTCTGCGACGTGAGCAGGAAATCAACCTGCTCAAGGTCCTGGGGGCCGGGATCGGTAGAATCCGGACACTCGTCATGCTGGAGTTCAGTTTTCTGGGGGGAACAGCTGCCCTGGTAGCCATCCTCTTGAGCTATGGGTGTGCCGGTGGAGTGGCCTGGCTGATGTTTGATACAATCTGGCACTTCCAGTGGCAGTCGGGGCTCCTGCTGCTGATCGCCCCCCCCCTGATCTGTGCCTTGATCGCCCTCTTAACGGCGGCATCGGTGATTCGCCAAAAACCGGTAACCCTGTTGGGATGAGTAAAAAAACGGATGTACGGGATCAACCCCGGAGAATCGGGATGGAGGTGTTCATTGCGGCTGCGGTACTCATAGACAGAGCCCGTCCCTTTCGGCGTGGAGTTATTGTGCGCTGGGCCCTTCTCCCCAAACTTCCTGACGGACAGACTCCTGATCCTCAGGAACCATGACCCTGCATTTCAACACCCCTTCCTGAAAACTACCGTAGGTCGCATATCGGGGGATGTGGAGCGTGCCGTCGTCGTCCAGCTGCACCATGGCAATGACATCACCGCCATTTCCAAGGGTGAGTTCACAAGGTATCCTGCGCATAATGAACAAATCCTGTTGTGCCAACAGTCCGGGACTGCGTCAAATGGCTTTTTGATATTTGTCAGTCATGGTCGAGCTTTGTCCTTTAATCTCAAGAGGCTGCTCCATTTGTTCCAGGTGCGAGGACGGCCTGTTCAATGCATCGGAAATCCCCTGGTCCCGGTTATAGAGGTCGGGTTTAAACAGCACAACCCCATCTTGGACATTTGTGGTCAGGTACATGAGAAAGATCGGGAGCGGCTGTTTGAGAATGACCGTCGTTGTTTTACCAGAAGCAATGATCTGGTCAAATTTTTCTCCGTTCGTTGGGTTGCCGGGGTCATTGGAGATGATCATTTTCCCAAGTTCCAGGGGATTCTGCATCCGTATGCACCCGTGGCTGAAGGCGCGTTGGGTCCTGCCGAACAATGATTTGCTCGGGGTGTCATGAAGATACACATGGTAGGTGTTGGGGAAAATGAACTTAATCAGGCCGAGCGAGTTATCAATCCCTGAATCTTGCCGGAGTGTGTAGGGAAAATGTTTTCCCAGGTACTGGTTCCAGGGAATTGAGGTTGGATTAACTTCAGCGCCACTACCGTCAAGGACACGAAGGCGCTGTTTTTGAAGATAATTTTTATCCTTGAGTATGCTGGGGACCGTTTCGTTCTTCACAATATCGGGGGTGATCGTCCAGGTTGGGTTGAGCACCAGATAGGTGACGGCCGACCGAAATACCGGGGTCTGATGAAAGGGCTGACCAACCATGACCTTACTGGACCAGGTCAGCTTGTTTTGATGGTAGTACTGCAACCTGAATCCAGCGATGTCGACAATGAGGCTGGAACTGGGCATGTCATGGATAACCCACCGTGTCCGTTCCATATTGACTCGAATCTGGTTGATCCTGTCCGCCACGGAGACGTTCATGGCGTTGATGGCAGTTTTCCCCACTAAGCCATCAGGCTCCAGGTGATGCCTGGTTTGAAAAGATTTGACTGCTGCAGCCAGGTTGTCATCAAAAAAAGCGGGATCGCTTGAACCTTTATAATGGTAATCACCGGTAATAGTCAGCCGTTTGCGCATCGCCGCTACCCGGTCGTCCCGCATGCCCGGCTTAAGGCTTGGTCCCGCGGGAACCTGTTGCCAGCCGCCTTTACTGGCAATCTGCCGGTATTGGTTCAAAGCTTGTTTTAGATTGATATAGGCTGGATGATCAGGGGAGCGTTTATCCAGAGTCTCCCGAACGGTGCCGGTTTTGATTGCGGTGAGATAGATGTCGCTGGGTGAGATGCGGGGGACAGCCGGTTCAAGATTGTGTTTTTCTTCGACCTCGCGGGGATCGACCTTGCCGTATCTTTTATGCTGACCAAGCAGGACCAGGGCATCGGAGAGCAGTAGGTCGTATTCCACCATTTTGGCTACGGACGAGGCTGAAGCTTCTTTCAGCTCGTTACCCTGCCGGGTGATGGCTTTGAGGTGATAATCGTCGGGTATCAGCCCTTCCTCGGCACTGGTTATTATGGCGGCAAGCAATTGGCTGATGTTGTCTTGACTCGTCCAGAGCAGTTGGAACTGATTTTTACGGTACAGATCCAGGAGGTAACTGACGGCATAAATTGGCTCCTGGCCAACCTTATCCTGCTCTTCGAAATAAAGCTGTTCAAGGCGCTGTTGGATGAGAAGCGGTCCGGTATCTTCGGCTTCCACTGCAAGTGGCGTGAGCAGTATCGATATAAAGAGCAGAATTCCCCTCAAACTCTTCAGGTAGGCAGGGGAAGCGGTACGGCATGCAGGCATGTTGTTTTCCTGAACTCGAACTAATTTCTTTTAGTGTTAATCTCTGATCGGCTGTTCGCGACGCGACAAAAATCGCAGCATCAATTTTGTCTAAAATAGCCTACCTTCTTTAAGGAAGAACGTGGCTGAGCACACGTCCATAAAGAGGCCTCCTGCTTTTTTCTAGATTCCCTTGAAGGCGATAGGCAAGAAAACTCTTAGCAATCCGATGTATGGGGGCAGACGTGCGGCAGGGAGTTTCTACTTTGGGGGGCAAGGCCGAGCATTTGATTAAATTATATCGTCGTCGCTCAGATTATCCTCGTCGTCTAAAGGGTCATCCAGATCTTCATCGCTATCATCGGAAAACTCGTTGTCTTCATCAGGCTCGTCACCTTCATTTGGAGAGATTTCCGGGGTCGAATCGTCGTCCGAAGAACGTACCGTTTTGGGGATTTTTGATTCCGGAAGGACGAACTCTCTTATTTTTTCTACTTCCTCTGGAAGAAGGAGGTCCGCCTGGCAGGTTCGGCACCCTTTGACGTGTTGATCAACAAACTGCATCATGCGGGCAGGAGCCATTGTTTCCTGTTTGACCCGAACATACCAGTCCTTGATAAGGCGTATTAGTTGCTCACATTCCATTGAATAAATAGGGGGGAGGTATTTTGCCCTTCCTGTCAGTCTTCCTGTCGCGCTGTTTTACAGGGGGCAATATAATAAAAAGTTGTTTTTCTAGTCGATAAATATTAGATATCAGCTCACTTCGGAAGTGGAAAGGGCGCTGGTGGCTTTCCCGGACTTCAAATCCGGTGTGCCGGGCGAATAACTCGGCAGGTGGGTTCGATTCCCATGCACTTCCGCCATTTTCTCAATGTTATCAATACCTATAATCGAGCCTATTCTAGCCCGAATCTTTACGCGCTGTCAATCTTCTTTTCCCCGTGAGTCCCAGGATTGCATATAAAGTCTTATGCTGGAGCCCTCCCGGCATTTGAGATACGGGTACAATGCGGTGCAGGTTGCCTACCTAGCAGACTATCTGCATATATATAACTAGCTTAGTTTTAAATAGCAGCCCAAACCTATCAACAAAACCACCTATTCATCATTTTTTCCGCCCCCCTTTTTTTGCCTTTTTCCATTGTTGGTTAATTCTTACGCTTGACGTTATGGGCATATGCCCGTATTGTCCCTTTTAAGGAGCTATCGATTATGCCTCGTCCGTGCTGCAAAAAAACTATCCACAACGTTTCCGGGTATGAGGTTTTCAAGCCAAACGGTATCCCGTTGCACAAGCTGGAAGAAATCATTCTGAGCCTTGACGAGCTTGAAGCTCTGCGACTTGCTGATCTAGAGGGGCTTTATCAGGACGCAGCAGCCCGTGCGATGGGCATTTCACGCCAAACCTTTGGTCGCATCATAGCCTCTGCCCGACAAAAAACAGCCAATGCCCTCTTAAACGGAAGAGCATTGAGAATTACTGGCGGCAACATCCGCCTCAAAAATGAAGGAGAAGAAGTCATGAAAATAGCAATTCCCACAATCGGAGACCAAATTGATCAGCACTTTGGCCATTGTGAAAAGTATACGATCTATACTATCGAGGACAAAACAATCAAAACTGAAGAAACGATGGCCTCTGCGGCCGGCTGTGGCTGTAAATCAAATATCGCCAGCACACTTGCCCAGAGCGGGGTAAAAATTTTAATTGCTGGCAGTATTGGTAACGGGGCCGTAAATGTCCTGACAAGCAATGGCATAAAAACAATTAAGGGCGCATCAGGGACGGCTAAAAATGCGGTAGAGCTCTATTTGCGTGATGAACTCCAGGACAACGGAGAAACGTGTCACACCCACACCCATAGCCCTGATCATATCTGTCAACACTAGAGAAATGAGGCCTAGGAAGCGGCGAGACGCTGCTCAAGTCTCCGGGCTAGATCCAGCATGTATTTGATTTCCACGGCCGTCGGCACTTTGATGGTGCAATTATAGGGATCGCAGATCTCCTGATAGCTGTCTAGTGCCCGTACAGCTTCCTCCAGGCCCCGGATCGCCTCCGGCAGCCATTCCTCAAGTGCAGCCACCAGGTCGTGCATGGTGTGGTTGTACGGGAGACGGCCGATCTCCATGAGGGCACCCATCACCAGCTTTTCAATGGCCATGGCGATGAGATTGTAGAGGATTTCGGTGGTGAAGGCTTTTTTCTTGTTCAGGAAAGCACCTTCGGCGAGATTGAGAAACTGCTCGCCCTCCAGCCGGTACTGGCCCCAGTCTTCGATGGCCTGGGGCCGGATGTCGGCGAATTCGACGAGTGCGGGATGCAGGGGGTTTATCATTGGTGCCTCCATTGGTGCGCCTTGGTTCTATTTTTCACTACTCAATTACCCAATGAGATGCTGCCGCAAACAGATGAGCGCGGTCGTTTGCCAGCCAAGACGTTCGTAAAAGGCCAGCCCCGGACCGTTGTTTCTATCGGCCAAAAGCTGCAAGCGGGTTGCGCCCTGCTCCAGGGCCCAACCCGCCATGGTGTTCATCAGGGCGCGGCCAATGCCCTGGCCCCGGTGGACAGGATCGACCACCACATCCTCGACCAGGACCGAAGGCCCCCCCTCGGCGGTTGAAATCACCAGTTGACCGGTACACATGCCGATGACCTGTCCGGCCTCTTCGGCCACCAGGACGCACCCCCGGTCATTGTCCAACAATAAAGCCAGCCCCTGCCGCTGCTTCTGTTCATTGAAGTTGAAATCTTCTTCAATGGTAAAGAGGAGCCTGAGGAGAGCCGTCAGACGATCCAGATCGTGCTGCCGGGCTTTGCGCAGAATGGGCACGGAACGGCCTGCCTACTCGATGAGATAGTCTGCCGCCGGCTCGCCGTCCTCAAGGCCGTCGAGAATGGCGTCGATGGCATCGGTGCTGTCGACCCCCTTGAACCACCAGTTTTCGGGCTGCACCACCATAATCGGCCCGGACTCGCATTGCTTGAGACAGCCGGTGGCCACGACCATGACATCAAGGCCCCTGTCCAGGATTTCTTCTTCGATATATTGAAGAAAACCATCGGTCTGTTTATGGCAGATGCCTTTCGGGTCGCCTTTCAAGCGAAAACTCTGACACACCAAGATCTGTTTTTCGGGTAGAGCCATGATCGTATTCCTTTTTTATAAATAGAGTTCTTTGTTGAGTTATTTACCGCACTTCTGTTTCTTGCCGCCGCCGTAGAGGACATCGACCGTGCCTTCGATATTTTCCTCGGTGATAAGGACCCGGATACCGGCAGTGCCAAGCACTTCCCGCGGTCGCTGCCCGGCACTGGCGGTCAGCAGGGCAAAACAGTCGTGCAGGGTAGCGGCCAACTGCTCCCATCTGGCTTCGCCGCTGCCCGGATCCGGGGCTTGGCGCGTTTCCAGCAGGCAGGTGAGGCCATCGGCCCTGGGCCCGTAGATCAAAATCTTTTTTGCCTGACCGAGATGGAGATCGACCTCCATGCCGGTCGCGCTCACCACTGCCACTCGGGGACGATCCGTGCTGGGCTGGGGCAATCCCTGCTGCGCCGATATTCCGGCACCGCAGGCGGATCCGGAGGAACAGCCGCAATCCTCGGCCTGCCGAATACTGAGGGCAAGATGCGGTGCGGCTAAGGTACCGATCTGCTCCATCTGCATCCGGGTGGGTGGCGAAGGACCCTCGGTTTGCTGGGGATCGGGGCAATAGGGCAGCAGTTCCATTGCCCTTGCCCCCAATGCCGCCATGGTCGCGGCGATCTCGCCCACCTGATGGGCATTGATTCCGGGATAGACCGTGGTACGAATGGTCACGGCCACGCCTGCCGCTGCCATGGCCCGCACCGTTTTGACCTGTTCTGCCAGCAACAGAGGTACTACTTTTTGCAAGGCCACCGTTTTTTTGCCCGGACGAATCCAGGCATAGAGTTTTTCGGCAAGGGCCGGATCAAAGGTATCGACCAGCACGTTAATGCTGCCCAGTCCAGCGGCTGCCAGTCCGGCTGTATGCTGTTCGCCGCCGATTCCCAGCGTGGTCAGACTGATGTGTACCATCGGATACTGCTGTTTTAATAAAGCTATGGTCGCAAGGGTTGCGTCGATCGTAGCCAGGGGATCACCGGGACCGGCCAACTCCACCCCGGTCAGCCCCTGAGAGCGCCCCATCTCCTCCAGGGCCGCAACCGGTGCCAGGGCCTGAACCGCTTTCTTGCCAAAGGCAAAACGTAGACCACCAACAGCCTGGGGCGCAATCGGCAGAATCAGGGTGTCCGGGACGGCTTTGGAGGCCGGAGCGGCACATCGGGCTGCACTGGGGAAGGGGATAATAGTCATGACAATTCGCCCGGTTTATGGGTGATACAAAAAAGATCCGGCAGAGGACTAAGGAGAGGCCCAAAAAACGTCCCCCGCCGGACCATGACAATTACAGCACCAACTCAAACTTCTCTTCCGGATCATCCCGGTCTTTGCGGTCCAGCAAAAGATTAAGGATCTTCTCCAGCATGCGCAGGCCGCCCTTGTAGCCGACGGTCGGAAAATACTGGTGCCCCTGCCGGTCAAGAATCGGGAAACCCCAGCGGAGAAAAGGGATATCCTCATCCCGGGCGATGTACTTGCCGTACGAGTTGCCGATAAGCAGATCTACCGGATCGTTCTTAATCCACTGGTGCAGGAGGAACATATCGCCCTTGGCCCGGACATTGACCGCAAAAGGCATATCCTTGGTCAATTCCTTGATGCGCTCTTCAAAACGCTTGCCGGGGGTACCGGTTATGATATGCACCGGGCACATATCGATAGAGACCAGAAACTCGGTCATGGCAATCAGCTGATCCGGATCACCGTAAATCGCCACCTTCTTATGGTAGAAATACTGGTGCATATCGGAGATCAGATCCACCATCTGGCCTCGCTCGTAAGAAATCTCATCCGGGACCACGGTACCGCTGATGATCCGTAGGGCATCGATGAAACGGTCGGTGGCTTTAAGGCCAAAAGGCATATCCAGGATCTTGCACGGCACCTTGTACTTGGTGTCGAGCAGGCGGGCGGCATCGGCCGAACACCATTCGCCCAGGGCCAGGGTGCCGATGGCATCGCCGCAGCCCTTCAACTCCGCAACCGTTACCCCCCCATCAGGAAACATCTTATATTCGCCTGACAACGGGCCGTTAAGCACGCCCGAGGTGTCGGGGAACAGGGTGATACCCGCGCCGACCAATTTGGCCAGACGCTTGATCTCTTCCATATCCGAGGGTTCGACCCAGCCGGGGATGACATTGACCTTGCCGTTTTTCTTGCCCGTGGGTTCGGCCAGATTAGCCATCGCCTTGACCATGTTGGAAAAACCGGTCACATGCGAGCCGACATAACTCGGGGTCGGAGCGCCGACCAGGGTCTTACCCGGCGGCACGGTGCCTTCCTTCTGCGCCTTGTCAAAGATCTGGTTGAGGTCGTCGCCGATGGTCTCCGACAGACAAGTCGTGTGCACCGCGATAATTTCCGGGTTGTACACGGTAAAAATATTATTGATGGCCTGAAGCAGGTTGGCCTGCCCACCGAACACCGACGAACCTTCGGTGAACGAACTGGTAGAGGCGGAAACAGGTTCCTTGTAGTGCCGGGTCAAGGCGCTGCGATGGTAGGCGCAGCAGCCCTGGGATCCATGGCTGTGGGGGAGACAGCCATGGATGCCCAGTGCCGCATACATAGCGCCGATGGGCTGGCAGGTCTTGGCCGGATTGATGGTCACGGCACTGCGCTCGGTTATTTCTTTGGGTGTATGTCGAAGTAGCATTGTCTTGCCCTCTTGGTTGATGCTTTATTCCCACACGTAGGTGGCTGAGAGTTCGGGGCTTTCCTGCCAGGGGGCCTTCATGTAGCTCCAGACCTTGCTGTTGACCAGCCGGTCGATCTCCTGGTAAAAATTGACCGCGCCCTTAAACCCGGCATAAGGACCGCCGGAATCGTAACTGTGCAGTTGTTTCATGGGGATACCCAGTTTCTGAATGGAAAATTTTTCTTTGATACCAGCGCAGAAGATGTCCGGCTTCATCAGTTCGACCAGTTTCTCCGCTTCATACTGGTTGAGATCGTCGACAATGATCGATCCCTTTTCCATGTCCGGGAGGAGGCCCTCGTATTCCTTGAACTTGTAGCCTGACGCTTCCAAGGCCTGCATTTCTTCAGGCGTCTTGCGTGCCCGGTAGCGGGCCTCATCCTTTTCGACCTCCAACTCCTCGATATTGCGGCTGTCGGCATCCACCTTAAGAAAGGGGAGGACATCGCGTCCCTCGTAATCATCGCGGTGGGCAAACTCGTAGCCGGCGCTCACCGTCTTCATACCCATCTCGGCAAACAGATCCTGATAGTGATGCGCCCGACTGCCACCGACAAAGATCATGGCGGTCTTGCCCTGAGTGCGCGGCAGAACCTCGTTACAAACCGCTTCTACTGCCGGCATTTCCTCGGCAATCACTGCCTCGACCCGGTCGATCAGCGCCTGATCACCGAAATAGGCAGCAATCTTGCGCAGCGACTTGGCGGTCGATTTTGCGCCGATAAAATTCACTTTGACCCACGGAATCCCGAACTTGGTTTCCAACATGTCAGCCACGTAGTTGATGGAACGGTGGCACATGACACAACTTAAGTCGGCCATATGGGCCGAAGCGAACTGATTGTAGGTCGAGTTGCCTGAAAAGGTGGATATGGTGGTGATGCCGCACTTTTTCAGAATTCGGTCGATCTCGAAACCGTCGCCGCCGATGTTGTATTCACCCAGTAGGTTGATCTTGTACTCACCCGCCATTTCGTCGTTGTTCTCACCAACCATATGGGCGAAAACCTGGTTATTGGCAATATGATGGCCAGCAGACTGGGAAACACCCTTATAGCCTTCACAGCTGAAGGCAAAGACATTGCAATCGCCGAACTTTTCCTTCATGTTGCGAGACACGGTGTGAATATCATCGCCGATCAGCCCCACCGGGCAGGTGGCGAACACCGTGATCGCCTTGGGGTGGAACAGGTCGTAGATCTCCTGAATCGCGGCCGCCAGCTTCTTTTCCCCGCCGAAAATGATGTCTGAATCCTGCATGTCGGTGGAGAAGCAGTAGGTCATGTAGTTCTCGCCGTCCACACCGGCATCGGTCTGGTTGCGCCGGGTCAGCCAGGCGTAAAAACTGCAGCCGATGGGTCCATGCACCAGGTTGACGATGTCCCGGGTCGGCCCCATGATAACCCCCTTGCAACCGGCATAGGTGCAGCCGCGCATGGTGATGATGCCGGGGATGGTGCGCACGTTGGCGACGATCTCCGGGGTGTCGTTTTCCAGGGCCTCGTTGATAAGGATCTGTTTAGCCCGCCGGCGCGCTACCTTGGGCGGATATTGTTTGAGCAGCTCTTTTTTGATATCAGTGGGTTCCCACTGGACGAGCCTTTTCTTTGCAGTTGCCATTTGTATAGTCTCCTAGGGCTCAGGATATTGATTTCATACCGGACTCGCCCGTTCGAACGCGGACAGCGTCACCGATCGGCAGGATGAAGATCTTGCCGTCGCCGGGTTTCCCGGTCTTGTTGACGCTGATGATCGATGCAACGACGGTGTCGACAAAATCATCTTCAACAACAATGGTGATCAATCGTTTCGGATAGAGCTTTCCTTTCTCCCCGAGGAGGGAAGCAGCCTCTTCAAACCCATCTTCAGCACCGGCCAGGACCTGGGGATTGATAAATCCTTTGCCCCTGCCGTTGGCCTCGTGGGCGAAAAACGCATCCACCCCGGCCTCGGTCAGTGCCTTTTTGGTCTGGTTCATCATATTCATCCGCACAATGGCGATAACCTCTTTCATGCGGCAACCTCCGCTGCTCCTTCTTTAATTCCGGAACTGATGGTATAAGCGCATTCCACATCGCTGATAAAGATCTTGCCGTCACCAAACGCGCCCTTGGTGCCGGTTCGGGCGGTGTTCATGATGGTGTTGATGACATACTCCTTATCTTCGGCCTTGATGACGCTAATCAGCATGGTTTTGGGAATCTCGTCATAGGTTATTTCACCAATCTTGATACCGCGCTGCTTGCCCCGGCCAGCCACCGAATATCTGGTTACTGCGGGAAAACCGGCATCCATGAGGGCGGCGAGGACGGCGTCTGCTTTTTCGGGCCTGATTATTGCTCTGATCATGATCATCATGGTCGTATCTCCTTCGTGTATGTCGTTGATTATGCTTCCATCAGACCGTAGTCCAAAAGCAGTGTTTCCAATTCTTCAATGGCCAGGGGTTTGGGGATGACGAAATTCTGGTTTTCATCGATTGCCTTGGCCAGGGCCCGGTAGGCATCCGCCTGTTTCACTTCCGGGTTCCACTCGATCACGGTCTTGCGATTGATTTCCGCCCGCTGCACATCGTTGTCACGGGGAACGAAAGCGATCATCTGGGTACCGATTTTTTTGGCCAGTTCCTCAATCATCTCGCGCTCGTTATCAACCGCACGAGAGTTGCAGATGAGGCCGCCGAGGCGCACCGTGCCGGATTGGGCGAATTTCATGATGCCCTTACAGATGTTGTTGGCGGCATACATAGCCATCATCTCGCCGGAAACGACGATGTAAATTTCTTCCGCCTTACCATCGCGGATCGGCATGGCAAACCCGCCGCAGACAACGTCGCCGAGAACATCGTAAAAGGCGTAGTCAAGGCCTTCGCTTGGGGCATAGGCCCCCAACTGCTCCAGCATGTTAATGGAGGTAATGATACCGCGGCCAGCGCAACCCACGCCTGGTTCCGGTCCACCGGACTCCACGCACCAGGTGCCGCCGTACCCCATCTTGCGGAGATCATCGAGTTCAATGTCTTCGCCTTCTTCACGCAGGGTATCGAGAACCGATTTCTGGGCAAGTCCGCCAAGCAGGAGACGGGTTGAATCCGCCTTGGGGTCGCAACCGACTACCATGATTTTTTTGCCCATTTCAACCAGACCGGCCACCGTGTTCTGGGTGGTGGTGGATTTACCGATGCCGCCTTTGCCGTAGATCGCTACCTTTCTCATTGTCGTGCTCCTTATAAATCAGGGATGTTACTGGATCGTTCCAGCCCGTTGTCCGCGGTGGTTGGGGAGGGAAAAAAATCGCCTCCGTTTGCCTCTTCTATGGCAAGGGCTGTGCCAGTACGGAATTTTCATTTTTAAAATACATAAAATCAGAAGGTTATCCGTTAACAGCAGCACTTGTGACGTAATTAAGCACAGACCGCGGCCAGTTCATTATTGTAGACATTTGGACAATTAGGTTGATTGTCGACATAATTGTTTCCGGGTGGCTGCTGGAAAAACCCTGCTCACCAAGAAGCAGCCCCAGCGTGGCCTGCACATAACTTTTTTATGTGAATAAAGGGAGTTAGAACCAAAACAGAGGCCGGAAAAGCGGCACAAAAACGGGGTGGAGTTATGGCGGCCTGATATCGGCATGAACGAAGGCACCCCCCAAGATCATTTGAGGGGGAGAACGGAGGTATTGTTTACACAGAAAAAAACGTTCGCTGCAAAGAAGACGGCTACCTTTCAGGAAGGGGTCGGCACCGATGTCTTTAATCGCCGCTCAAAAACATTGAACATACAAGGTTCCCGGAGACATCCGGTTCAAAAATCATTGGACCCGACGCCGATGCGACTCATCAGGGGGCAGCCTTCTTGAGCACGTAAGCGTGCAGCAAGGAGTTCTGGCAGGCGACACCTTTGCCCAATGAAAGCTGATAGCTACCAATCTATTTTGATAAAACTCCATATACTATTTCTTCAAGAAGAAGATCTTGATTGAACACATAGATAACATTCTTTTTTTTATCAAAAATTGCATTTCCTTTGCCCGCATCATTCAAGTACGTGCTTATTTTTTCATAGGGATCGCCAATCATAAATCCATTCACATCTTTAAATGTCTGATCGTAAATAATTATGATTCCGACCTTGCCACTTTTTTTCTCGACAGCTACCTCAACAGTTCTATACTTACAATAGGTAAACTTATCGTTAATTCTTTTAGATATGGGGGTTCCCAATATTCTCAGGGTATCATTGAGTGTTGAAATTTCAGGCTCCAGTCCCTTGTACATTGCCGCCTGCTTATTTCCTGCAAGAGCCGGAAATGAATAAAAGACTGATACACACAAAACAAATATGAAATAATATTTTTTCATTTAAACCTATTCAGTTACAAACTGATTAATAACAGGGTGATTGCAGCGCAGCGGATGAGATCTTGCTGTACAGCAACCATCGATTTCTAATATCGTTTCCTTCCGGATTCTGGAGTTTCGCGTTCCTGCCATGTCTCGGAAAATATCAGAGACACCCCTCATTGGCCTGCCCGTGGCCCCTCTTTGTGCTGCTGCCTACCGAAGCGGCACGCACCAAGTATAACTTGGGTAAACAATTTGACCCAAAATGCTACTTTTTTTGCGCTCATCAGAACGATACCGTCGATATCGGATGCCTGCCCCCGAAAATAGAGGAACTGCTTACTGAAAATCGAAAAATCGGGGGACACCTTACTAATTCCATCGCTTTACAAATAGGTAAGGTGTCCCCCGATTTCTACCCCGATTTCCACCTTCTTGACCAGCACGAAAGTTGACCGCGGTCGACTTTCCCCTTGACCAGCGTTGCTTTCAGCACTATTTTCGACCGTAGTCAACTTTTACTTCAAGGAAATATTCATGGAAGGCATCAGAGAGAAGAAAAAACAGAACACCCGGAAGGCGATCATGCAGGCTGCGGTGCAACTCTTCAGCGAAAAAGGTTTTGAGAAGACCAGTATCGAAGAACTGGCCCGAAAAGCCGGCATCGGCAAAGGCACGATCTATGGCTACTTCCAGACCAAGAGTGACATCCTCCACGCCTTCTGCGAGGATGAACTGGACAGCCTGCACCACGAACTCACCACCCATGCCGCCCATGATATTCCGCTCCTCGAACAGATGGTCCGTCTGTATATGAGCGAGTTCCATCACATCACAGAAAATCGTGAATTCGCTCGCATCTTCATGCAGCAGACGGCCTTTCCGCGAGATGTCGATCGCAAGCACCTGGAACACGAAGACAACTATTTAAAATTGCTTTTTCCCCTTCTGGAGAGAGCGCAGGCAAAAGGGGAACTGCGAAAGGATCTGGATCTTCTTTATATCACCGGCCATTTTTACGGCTTGTATCTGTTACTGCTTTCAGCCTGGTTCAGAGGCAGAGTGCAGAAAGAAGAGGCTAAGATTGCGCTGGAGACCCTGTTTCGACAGGCTCTGGAAGGGTTGCAACCGCAACCCGCCAAGCCAGAATAACGCAAATAGTGGCAGACCTCATCATCGACCTAAAAATATTAAACGAATAGCCAAGCAATGAAGACACCAAGTCGTAACAAACTTATCAGTATAACTGCCGCAATAGTGCTCATCTCGGGTGCTGCCTGGTGGCGGGTCAACACCCTTAGCGCGGCCGATCCAAATACCGGCAACGGTTCTCCGACAGCGGTCGCGAGCAAACCGGCGCTGACCGTCACCACCATCACCCCATCCCTTACCGAGTGGCCGATGCAACTCAATGCCAGCGGCGACATCGAGGCCTGGCAGGAGGCTTTGATCGGGTCCGAAGTCAATGGTCTCCGGCTCACCGAAGTGAAGGTTAATGTCGGCGATACCGTGCAGCGCGGTCAGCTACTGGCAACCTTCTCCGAGGTGACCGTCAAGGCTGATGTTGCCCAGGCACTGGCCGCAGTCACTGTTGCCGAGGCGATGCTGGCTGAGGCCAGGGCTAATGCGGACCGTACCCGGAGAAAGGAATCGCCCGGGGTGTACAGCGAGAAACAGATCAAAGAGTACCTGACCGGTGAACAAACGGCTGCGGCCCGGTTGGAGTCTGCTCGGGCACAGTTGACCAATCAGCGAGTCCGACTCGAACAGACGCAGTTGGTTGCCCCGGATGACGGCCTGATTTCAGCCCGCACTGCCACAGTGGGAGCGGTGGTCTCGGCCGGCCAGGAACTTTTCCGTCTAATTCGTCACAACCGGCTGGAATGGCGGGCGCAGGTAACTACCGCCGAGTTGCCGCATCTTCAGACCGGACAGCAGGTGACCCTGACTGCACCCGGTGGGATTTCGGCACGAGGAGTGGTCCGGATGGTGGCGCCGACGGTTGATCCACGAACCCGGATGGCTCTGGTCTATGTCGATGTCCCCTCGGATAAGGGCCTGAAAGCCGGCATGTTTGCCCGCGGTGATTTCGAACTCGGGCAGAACGCCGTCACGACACTGCCGCAGAGTGCGATTGTCCAACGCGAAGGCTTCAACTACGTGTATCAGGTGGGGTCGGACCACAAGGTTTCCCAAATCAAGGTGACCATCGGTCGCCGTCTCGATGACCAGGTTGAGATCACCGGCGGTCTGGAACAACAAGCGAAGGTTGTCGCCACCGGGGTGGCATTCCTCGCCGATGGCGACACGGTTCGGGTGGTCGATCTCCCCGCTGACCCGTCGAGGAAGGGGCAATGAACGTCTCTTCCTGGTCGATTAAGAACCCGATTCCCGCCATTTTATTGTTCCTGCTCCTCACGGCCATGGGTCTGATCAGTTTCAGGGCCATGAAAATCCAAAATTACCCTGATATCGACCTGCCCACGGTCACGGTGACCGCCATTCTGCCCGGTGCCTCCCCGGCGCAGATGGAAATGGATATTGCGCGTAAAATCGAAAACTCGGTAGCCACGCTGCAAGGGGTCAAGCACATCTATACCAAGGTGCAGGACGGCAACGCCACCGTGGTGGTCGAGTTCCGCCTGGAAAAAGTCACCTCAGAAGCGGTTAACGATGTGCGGGACGCGGTGTCGCGGATCCGTTCCGATCTGCCTAGCGATTTGCGCGATCCGATCATCTCCAAGATGGATATCGCCGGGATGCCGATCATCACCTACACCGTAGCCTCGGACCGCATGGATGCCGAGACTTTGTCTTGGTTTGTGGACAATACCGTGACCAAAGACATGCTCTCGGTGACAGGCGTGGGCGCGGTCAGTCGGGTCGGAGGGGTGACGCGGGAGGTCCAGGTGGAGATCGACCCTGACCGGCTGCTGGCCCTGAATGCGACGGCTGCCGATGTCTCCCGCCAACTGCGGCTGGCAGAACAGGAAGCACCAGGGGGACGTGCCGAAGTAGGCGGGATCGAACAGTCGATTCGGATGATTGCCACCGTGCAGACCGCCGACGAACTGGCCAATATGGAAATCTCCCTTGCCGATGGCCGCCACATCCGGCTCAACCAGATCGCCACCATTAAGGATACGGTAGCGGAACAACGCTCCGCGGCCCTGCTGAACGGCAAGCCGGTGGTGGGTTTTGAAATCACTCGGAGCCGGGGTGCAGGCGAGGTGGAGGTTGCCGCCGGGGTCCGCGCCGAGATCAAAAAACTCCAGTCCAAGCACCCTGAAATTGCCTTTGTCGAGGCCTATAATTTTGTCGATCCGATCCAGGAAAACTACGAAGGCTCCATGCTCTTGCTCTACGAAGGGGCCATTCTGGCGGTCATCGTCGTCTGGTGCTTCCTGCGCAACTGGCGCGCCACCGTCGTTTCCGCCACCGCCCTGCCGCTCTCGATCATCCCCACCTTTGCGGTCATGTACCTGCTCGGGTTCACAATCAATGTGGTCACCTTGTTGAGCCTGTCGCTGGTGGTCGGCATTCTGGTCGACGACGCCATCGTTGAGGTCGAGAACATCATGCGCCACCTCCGCATGGGCAAAACGCCCTATCAGGCGGCCATGGAAGCCGCCGACGAGATTGGTCTGGCCGTGGTTGCCACCACCTTTTCGCTGGTCGCGGTCTTTCTGCCCACCGCTTTCATGAGCGGGGTTGTCGGCAAATTTTTTGTTCAATTCGGCTGGACCGCCTCCATTGCCGTGTTCTTTTCCTTAGTGGTGGCCCGGATGCTGACGCCGATGATGTCGGCCTACCTGTTCAAGCCGCTAGTCAAGGCCCACCAGGAACCCCGTTGGCTGGCGCATTACACCCGGTGGGCCGTCTGGTGCCTCACGCATCGTGTGTACACCTCGCTGGCGGTGCTGGTTTTCTTCGTCGGTTCCTTTGTGCTGGCCGGTACCCTGCCCACCGGGTTCATGCCACCAGACGACAGATCGCAGACCATGCTCTCCCTTGAGTTGCCTCCCGGCAGCACCTTCCAGCAGACCATGGCGCTGGCGGAACAGGCCTATGGAGCGATTCAGAAAAATAAGCACGTCAAGATGATCTATACGGCGGTAGGGGGTGGAAATTCCGGTGGTGACCCGTTTGCCCTGCAGGGGGCTGTTGAGGTGCGCAAGGCAACATTAACGATCAATCTCACCCCCCGCAATCAACGTCCCGGCATCAGCAAACAGGCGATTGAGGCGCAATTGCGCCAGGCGGCCGAGACCCTGCCCGGTGCCCGCGTCAAGGTTGGCATGGAAGGCGGCGGCGAGAAATATCAACTGGTGTTCGCCAGCGAAGACGGCCAGATCCTGATGGCCTATGCCAGGGAGGTGGAGCGTGAACTCCGCCTCATCCCCGGTCTCGGCAATGTCACCTCGACCTCGAGCCTGGTCCGCCCGGAACTCACGGTACGCCCGGACTTTGCCCGAGCAGCCGACCTGGGCGTCTCTTCGGCTGCGGTCGCCGACACCCTGCGCATTGCCACCGCCGGTGATTATGACCAAGGTCTGGCTAAACTCAACCTCTCCCTGCGTCAGGTGCCGATCGTGGTCAAATTGCGTGCCGATGCCCGGCAGAATATCGAACTGCTGTCACGTCTGGCTGTCCCTGGCACGCATGGCCCGGTGATGCTGGGCAATGTCGCCCAACTGACCCTGGCCAGCGGCCCCGCCAAAATCGACCGGTATGACCGGCTGCGCAATGTCAATTTCGATATCGAGCTCAACGGCATGCCCATGGGCGACATCGAGAAAAAGGTGCTCAACCTGCCGACCCTCAAGCATCGCCCTCCCGGCGTGACCCTAGCCCCGGTCGGTGACGCCGAGGCAATGGCGGAACTGTTCACCGGTTTCAGCCTGGCCATGTCGACCGGCGTGTTGTGTATCTACTTTGTCCTGGTGCTGCTGTTCAAGGATTTCGTCCAGCCGGTCTCCATCCTGGCAGCGCTCGTCCTTTCCATTCCGGGCGCCTTTATCGGTCTGGTGCTGACCCGAACCCCCCTGTCAATGCCAGCGATGATCGGTCTGATCATGCTGATGGGTATTGCCACCAAGAACTCAATCCTGTTGGTGGAATACGTGATCATGGCGCGTCGCGATCACGGCATGAACCGTTGGGATGCCCTGCTGGACGCCTGCCGCAAGCGGGCTCGACCGATTGTGATGACCACGGTCGCCATGGCTGCCGGCATGTTCCCGATCGCCTTGGGCATGGGGAATGATCCGAGTTTCCGCGCCCCCATGGCGATCGTGGTGATTTCCGGCTTGATGACCTCCACCTTTCTGAGTCTGCTGGTTATTCCGGTTGTTTTTTCCTATGTTGATGATGCCATGCAGTGGGGTAGCAGCTATTTCCGGCGCCGCTTTGCCAAAGCCCCTGAGCGTTAGAATCGATCAGCCGCAGCCGTTGCCCCCGCCGACACAAGCACCCTTGGTGGAACACTTGCGCATCCGCCCCTGAAGACTATTGACGCCTTTGCCGGTATAGACTGCTTCAAGGCCCCGCTCGATAAAGCCGGTCATGGTGATCGGCGTGATCCCCCGTTTTTTCAACATTTCCTTGGGGGAATCGCCCAGATCATTGACCAGAATCGCCCGGCAATCGGCCAGAATACGGCTGATATTGAACCAGCGCTGACTGCCGCCGCCTGGAGCGGGCGCCTGGCGTTCTTCAACACAGTGGTAGCCGCCCTGCCCGTCCTCGCCCCAGATCTGAAATCGGGTCGCCTCGCCCAGATGCTGATTCACCAGCACCCCCTCCAGCGTGACCACGGCAACAAAGGGCCGCAATGCCTCTTCCGGTTTGGGCAGTTTGGCACAGGCACTGAGACAACCCCGCATCTCGTCGGTCCGGTCCTCTCCCAACAACCCTACCGCGTCGGCCCGGCACCGGGTGCAGTGCCGCATCTGCGGCAGATACTGTTCCGCTGTATTGCGCAGCCGGTCCATCTCCTCTTTGGACGGCTCGACAATATCCTCAAAGGCAGTGCCCGCATTGGGAAACATGGCCATGCAGTTGAGCAGATCGACCCCCAACTCCTTCATGGCCGCAGCGACCGCTTCGACATGATGATCGTTGACGCCGGGAATGACGATGGTATTAATCTTGACGGTAATGCCGTGCTTTTTCAGCAGCTTGATGGCCTCAATCTGGCGGGCGAGCAGCAGTTCAGCCCCCTGAATGCCACGATAAATGATGTTACCGTCCCGCACCCAGGCGTAGATATGCTGAGAAATTTCCGGGTCCACCGCATTGACCGTGATGGTGACATGGGACACCCCTATTTCCGCCAGTTCCGGGACGTGAGGAGCGACCTGCATACCGTTGGAAGAGAGGCAGAGCAAGGTATCCGGGAAGTTCTTCCGGATCAGCCGCATGGTCTCCAGGGTCGCCTCGGCATTGGCAAAGGGATCGCCTGGGCCGGCAATACCGGCAACAGAGATGCGCGGCTCTTTTTCCAAGACCTTGCCCATATAGACCAAGGCCTGATCAGGGCTGAGAATGGTGCTAGTGACCCCGGGGCGCGACTCGTTGACGCAGTCATATTTGCGGTTGCAATAGTTGCACAGGATATTGCATTTCGGCGCAACCGGCAGATGGACCCGGCCGTAGGACCCTTTGGCCTCGGCGTTGAAACAGGGATGGCGATTGAAATCGTGTTCGTTTAACATAATGGGCTCCTTTACCGTGGAAAAGCTGCCGTTATTTACATGTAGGAATAACCAACCGGACTATCAGCCTGCTTCTTACTGATCACCGCATTGGTGATGGTATCGAACAGGTGCTGCGCCCCTTCATAACCGAGGTGGAGAATGCGCTGGCCGCCAACGCGGTCGTGGATGGGAAAGCCCACCCGGATCAGCGGGATATCAAGTTTTCTGGCCAGGGGATACCCTTTGGAGTTGCCGATGATCAGATCCGGCCGCAGGCCTTCGGCCATTTCGCTGATCTCGAAGAAATCCATCCCTTCAAAAACCAGCGGCTGCTCGAGCAGAGTCTCCTTAGTGACCGCGGCGATGGCCGCCTGCAACTTGCCGGAGGTGCCGCCCGAGGCGCAGAGCACCGGCTGGATGCCGATCTCAGTGAGAAAGGAGGTCAAGCCCACCACCAGGTCCTCTTCGCCGTAAACGATGGCGCGCTTGCCGAAGATGTATTTATGGCCATCGACATAGGCATCGATCAGTCGTCCCCGCTGTTTGCCATACGTTTCCGGGGTCGGTCGGCCGCTTAAGGTTTCAAGAAGCGTAAACAATTGATCCGTTTCCTTGATGCCGATGGGCAGGCCAAGCCGGTGACAGGCGATACTGAATTTTTCTTTGAGGACATCACCACCGCTGGCAAACGCACCGAGCGTCGGCCCGAATTCAAGGGTGGCCTGAGAGCGGCCCATGGCCTTGATGGCCTTCAGCGGGGTGCCGCCGCCCTGAATCTTTTCATATTCCAGCAGGGCCGGGCCATCCATGGTCTCGGAGAGATCCGGCAACATGGTGCAACCCAGGCCAAAGGCTGCCATGATCTCCAACAGCTGCCGGTAATCGGCCGAGCTGACGAAACCGGGCAGCAGGTTGATGGTCTTGGTACGCGGGCCGCCTTCGCTCATCTGGGCCACCACCTCACGAATGGCGGCATGAAAGCCCTCCATGTGCGTGCCCGAGTAGCTCGGGGTAGAGACATTGACAAAAGTGGGCAGGCCGATGGAACCCCTGGTGTCTTCGGCATACTCCCGCAGATACATTTTAACATCGTCGCCAATGGTCTCGGTCAGGCAGGTGGTGGCGATGCCGATGATGGCCGGACGATATTTTTCGGTCACATTCGTCAGCCCCAGCTTGAGGTTGGGCCCGCCGCCGTAGACCGCATGCTTCTCGGAGAGCGAAGAGGAGGCGATATCGATGGGTTCGTTGTAATGGCTGATGATGTAGCGCCGCATATAGGTGGCGCAGCCCTGGGAGCCGTGCAGATAGGGCACCGCGCCCTCGATTCCTTTGAAGGCGAGGCAGGCGCCCAGCGGTTTGCAGAGTTTGCAGGCATTGGTGGTCGAGATGTAGTTTGGTCTGGGTGGTTTTTTGCTCATGGTCGTTCCCCTCACGCTCAGGTGATCGTTACCGTTTTCGGTCGGCGACTTTTTTTCTCGGCACAAACTGCCAGACCGGGCTCATCACCGAGGAGTAGACTTCCCGCGCGAAATTGAGCATGCCCTCGAATCCGGCCAAGGCTTCCTTGCGTTCGTGGTTGTGATCGCAGAAACCAATGCCGAGTTTGTAGGCAATCGGTCGTTCCTTGACCCCGCCGACAAAGATATCCACCTCTTTTTCGGTGAGAAAGGAGGTCAGCTCCAGCGGGTTGGAATCATCAGCGATAATGGTGCCGGGATCGGTGATTGCGGCCAGTTCTTCATAGTCTTCCTTAGTCCCGGTCTGGGACCCGACCATCACCACCTGCATATCGAGCAGACGGAAGGCCTTGACCAAAGAAAAGGCCTTGAAGGAGCCGCCGACATAGATGGCGGCCTTTTTGCCGGCCAGGGCTTTGCGATAAGGTTCGAGATCGACCGCCAGTTGCTTGACTTCTTCCTCGACGATTTTTTTGGTTCGCTCCATTATCTCCGGGTCCTTGAAGAAGCGGGCGATGTCGTAAAGGGCCTCGGCCATATCCTCGATGCCGAAGTAGGAAACGCGCAGCGAGGGAATCCCGTATTTTTCTTCCATCATATTGGCCAACTGCATGGTGGACCCGGAGCACTGGACCACATTGAGGGCCGCGCCATGAGCACGCTCGATGTCGGCCACCCGGCCGTCGCCGGTGATGTTGGCCACCACCTCGATGCCCATGCGCCGATAATATTCACGGATCATCCAGATTTCGCCGGCCAGATTGAAGTCGCCGAGGATATTAAGGGAATATTTGGAGATGCCGGCGGTATCGCCGTTGCCGATCAGGCGGAAAAGGGCGTCGCAGGCGGCCTGATAACCGGCCCGCTTGTTGCCTTTGAACCCCTCGGACTTCACCGGAATCACCGGAATACCGTATTCTGCCTGCACCAGGCGACAAATCGCCTCCATATCGTCGCCGATGATGCCGACAATACAGGTCGAATAGACAAAGGCTGCCTTGGGAGCGTGCCGTTCGATCAGTTCGCGCAAGGCCGCATACAATTTTTTCTCACCGCCAAAAATGACATCGGTTTCCTGGAGATCGGTGGAAAAGGAGAGGCGATGCAATTCAGGCCCAGAACTCAGCGCCCCGCGGATATCCCAGGTATAGACAGCGCAACCGATGGGACCATGGACCAGATGCAGGGCATCGGCAATGGGGTAGAGCACGACCCGCGATCCGCAGAAGACGCAGGCTCGCTGACTGACCGCCCCGGCTAGACTGTCTTTGTTGCAGACGATATCAAAGGGCGCTTCGCTGGTGACATGGATCTGATTTTCTCGTTCTTTTAAAGCAGTCGCTTCCATGGTTTCCCCCTCAGGATGATGTATTGCTTTCCTTCCTCTTGAGCAAAGCACATGCCACATGGGGACACCGATTATAATTGCTTTAAATTCGAGATGTTAATCGACACAAAGATAAATCGTGACTCGGAAGGGCAAAGGAGTTTTTTGTCGCTTGACCGACAAAAATGAAGGATATCGACAAAATTGTCGATACGGGTACGAATGGCGAGCTGCCTGCAGACCTCCGGGTCTTGCCCTCTTTTGCAGCAGCCCACCGCCCTCGGGCCGTCACCAGAGATCCTGCGTGCCCGGTAAACTTTTCCAAAAATAAGCGGCAGGATTTTTCCCATTCTCTGGTAAAATTACCTGGACTGAAAAAATAAAATCCTTTTCCCCCCACCAGGAGTACAAACGATGATCATCGGTATTCTCAAGGAAATAAAAACAGAGGAAAATCGAGTCAGCCTGACACCCGCCGGCGCAGAGGTGCTGATCAAAGGCGGGCATCAGGTGCTGGTGGAAAACGGTGCCGGGATGGGCAGCGATTTCCCCGACGCCCTCTACCGCGGGGCCGGGGCGCAGTTGGCAGCCACCCCGGCAGAGATATACAGCCAAGCGGACATCGTCATGCACGTTAAAGAGCCGCAGCCTGGGGAATACGAGATGATTCGGCCAGGCCAAATGCTCTTCACCTACTTCCACTTCGCCGCCTCCGAAGAGCTGACCAAGATGATGATGGCGCGCCAGGCGGTCTGCATTGCCTATGAAACCATCACCGACCGCCAGGGCGCCTTGCCCCTGCTGACGCCGATGAGCGAGGTCGCCGGCCGGATGGCGGCCCAGGAGGCGGCCAAGTATCTCGAACGCAGTCAGGGCGGCCGGGGCATTCTCCTAGGGGGCGTGCCGGGCGTGGTGCCGGCAATTGTCCTGGTACTGGGCGGCGGCACCGTCGGCACGGAAGCGGCACGGATTGCCAGCGGTCTAGGGGCCACCGTCTACCTGCTGGACACCAGTCTGCCCCGCCTGCGTCATCTGGCCGAGATCATGCCGAAAAACTGCCTGCCCCTGATGTCCTCGCCAGCAACGATCCGCGACCTGGCCCAAAAAGCGGATGCAATCATCGGCGCGGTGCTGCTCCCCGGCGCCAAGGCCCCCAAGCTGATCAGCCGCGCCATGCTGACAACCATGAAAAAAGGGGCGGTGCTGGTTGATGTCGCCATCGATCAGGGCGGCTGCTTCGAAACCTCCCGGCCGACCACCCACGACCATCCGGTGTTCGAGGTCGACGGCATCCTCCATTACTGCGTGGCCAATATGCCCGGGGCCGTACCCCTGACCTCAACCCTGGCCCTGACCAACGCCACCCTGCCCTACGCCCTTACCCTGGCCAATAAAGGCTGGCAGCAGACGGCGCAGGACGATCCCGGCATCGGCGCAGGGATCAATGTCGTTGCCGGCAAGATCTGCTGCCAGGGCGTGGCCGAGGCCTTCAACCTTCCTTACACTCCGCTGAAAACGGTGCTGGCAAGCACTCTGGGAGATTGAAGCTCCCACGATTTCCTCCCTATACGTTGTTGATGGACAAGAGGTTACGAAGGGATGAGCGCCAGCCTCGGGCAAGCAAGGTGCCAGCCCCCAGGCAGAAATATTCTTGAGAAGAATTGTGCGGAACAGTATGCTTTCGCCAGGCAGCAATTCTTGAATGTGGGGAAGGATACATGAAAAAATCCCGGAAGATCGCTCTTACGCTTATCGCCTCGGCCTGCATCATGGCCACCTCCTGCAGTTCCGAACAGAAGACCCAGCGTAATGCCTACGCATCAAAAGACTCCTGCACCAAGGACTGGGGCAGCGACGAATGCGAACCAGCCGCCACCGGCACCGGTTACCTTGGTCCTCACTATTACTATTCCGGCGGCATGCCCTGGTATTATCCCAGGGGCCAGAACACACCCATCGAAACCAGGCCCTCTCAGGGGGCGTACCATGTCGGCCCTGGCATGTCTTCTCCCCATGCGGTCTCCTCGTTTGCATCGTCGAAAACTTCCAGGGGCGGTTTCGGCCACTCCTCTTCTGCCCACGGAGGAGGTTCCTGATGCAACGTATGGTGGTACCGCCGCGTCCCGACTGGCAGAGCAAATTCGAAGAACTCGGCTTTTCGTTCCACTCGATGGAGGGGGGCTACTGGAGCGAAGGTATCTGCTACCAATTCTCTACGGCCCAAATCGACCGTCTGGAAGAGGTCACCCAGGAACTCCATGCCATGTGTCTGGAGGCGGTCGACCACGTGATCGCCAACGATCTTTTTGCCCGAATTGGTCTTGGCGAACAGGCCGCCGCGCTGGTGAAGGATTCATGGAACCAAGAAGAGGTCAGTTTGTACGGCCGCTTTGATTTCTCCTATGACGGCAAGGGCGAGCCGAAACTGCTCGAATACAATGCCGATACGCCCACAGCCCTCTATGAGTCCAGCATTGCCCAGTGGGTCTGGCTGGAAGAGCTGTTCCCGAAATACGATCAGTTCAACTCCATCCATGAAAAACTCCTCGATGCCTTCAATGCGGTGAAAAACCGAATGCCACTGGTCGCAAAGCTGTATTTCAGCAGCGTCAAAGAGCATGAGGAAGATCTGGTCACGGTCGAATACATGCGCGACGTGGCCGGTCAGGCGGGAATTGCAACACAGCACATCTTCATCGAGAACATCGGGTTCAATCCGGAGGCTGCCAAGTTCGTCAATCTGGATAACGAAGCGATACGATTTTTGTTCAAGCTCTATCCCTGGGAATGGTTGCTGACCGATGCCTTCGGTCAATACATCCGGCCCGAGACCATCACCCTCATCGAACCTGCCTGGAAGATGGTCCTGTCGACCAAGGGGATTCTGCCGGTACTGTGGGAGATGTTTCCGGGCCATGCGAATCTGCTGCCGAGTTATTTCGATGCATCCCAGCTGGGCACCAGTTTCGTCAAAAAACCGCTCTTTGCACGCGAAGGCGCCAACATTGAACTCGTGCGGGAGGGAAGGAGTATGGCCACGGAAGGCAGTTACGGCAGCGAAGGCTTTATCTACCAGGAATTAAAAGAATTACCGGCATTCGATGGCCGGTACCCGGTTATTGGTTCGTGGGTTGTCAATGGGATGGCGGCCGGCATCGGCATCCGCGAAGACGACAGCCCAATCACCAAAAACACCAGCCACTTTGTGCCGCACTATTTTATTGACTGACACCTATTCGGAGGAACCATGGAAATGGCATCACAGTTTTCCGGCATTGTTCAGTTTCTTGCCTATTTTATCGCTGCACTGGTGTTGACCGCTATTTTCATGACGGTCTATATGTGGATCACCCCGTATAACGAATTCGACCTTATCGACAAGGGCAATACAGCGGCGGCGTGCAGTTTGAGCGGCGCCCTGTTTGGATTCATCATCCCGTTGGCGAGCGCGATCATCCATAGCGTCAATTTTTTCGATATGCTGCTCTGGGGGGCGGTCGCCCTTGGCATCCAAGTTCTGGTCTACTTTCTGGTGCGGCAGCTGTTCAAGGGCCTGCCGGCTGCAATTGAGGAAGGGGTTGTCTCGAAAGGTCTGTTCCTCGGGGCCTTATCCTTGGCTGCCGGGATCTTGAATGCCGCCTGTATGTCCTGTTAAGGACTTGCTCATTTCTCTCCTTCTCGGCAGGACCTGACCGCAATAATTCCTGCCACAGCCAAAACCTCGATCTCCTCTTGCGTCAATCCGGCCAATTGGAGGATATCGCCCGCCCCTTCCCCCACCGCAGGCGGCTGCAGGCGCAGATCAAAACTTTGCCCGCCAAGCCGCAGCGGCAGCTTGGGCAATTTGACCAGTTTGCCGGAAGGCGTCTGGGTGTCGGCAAACCCGCCCGACTCGTTCATGTGGGGATCGTCCCACAGGTCCACCGGCTGGTTGACCGGGGCAAAGGGAATCCCGGCCCGTTCCGCCAGCGCCATCAAAGCGTTCTTGTCCAGCCGCTGCAACCGTTGCTGCAGTTCAGGAAAAAACCAGGACCGGGCCTCGATCCGTCCCTGATTGGTCGCAAGCTGCAGGTCCTCGGCCCAATCCTCAAAGCCGAAGGTCGCGCAGAGCCGCTGCCAGTGCCGGTCCGAGGTGATGCCGATAAACACCTGCTGTTTGTCCCTGGTGGCAAACAGCTCATAGACAGACCAGGTCCGGCCGCGTTCCGGCATGGGTGGCGGAGCCTCTCCGGTCACCGCTGCCCCGGCCATGTGCTGCCCCATGAGAAAGGCCACGGATTCAAACAGCGTAGCCTGCACCATCTGGCCCAGACCGCTCTGTCGACGCTGATAGAGAGCGGCGAGAATACCGATCACCCCGAAACCGCCGCTGAGGATATCAATGACCGAGGCCCCGGCCCGCATCGGCTTGCCGCTTGGCCCGGTCATATAGGCAAGCCCGCCCATCATTTGCACCACCTCGTCAAGGGCCGGCCGGTGGGCATAGGGGCCGGGCATGAACCCCTTGAGGGAACAGAATATCAGGCCCGGATTGCGCTCTCGCAAGACTTCATAACCGATTCCTAAGCGATCGACCGTGCCGGGAGCGAAATTCTCGATCAAGACATCGACCTGCTCCACGAGCTTCAAGAACAAGGCCCTGCCCTGTTCGGCCTTGAGGTCAATGGCCAGGCTTTTTTTGTTACGGTTGAAACAGGTGAAGAAACCGGCGCCAAACCCTTGCAACCAGCGGGTGTCATCGCCCTTGCCGGGCCGCTCGACCTTGTAGACCTCGGCCCCCAGGTCGGCCAGGATCAACCCGCAGGCCGGTCCCATGATGTTGTGCCCGAGTTCCAGCACCCGGATCCCCGCCAGGGGCAGCTGTTGTTGTTCCATAGTTATTTCCTCGTTGAGGCAGCGGCAGAGACAAAAGGACGGTCACCTTGGCGACAGGGGATGCAGCACCCGATTCATCCGCCCCGGCAACCGCCGGCCAAGCAGGGTTTCTAAATATTCAACCACCTGGCACAGGCGGGCCAGATCAATCCCGGTATCAACACCCATACCGTGAAAATAATTAACGGCATCCTCACTCGCGACATTGCCGGCCGCGCCCGGAACAAAGGGACAGCCACCCAGACCGCCCGCCGCCACATCGAACAAGCGCACCCCTGCCTCATAGCCCGCTGCCATGTTCATCAACCCCAGTCCCCGGGTGTCATGGAGATGCAGGGAAAGGACGACCTCCGGCGCTACCGCCCGAACCGCAGCCACCAAGCGTTTCACCTGGTGCGGATGGGCCATGCCGGTGGTATCCGCCAGATTGATTTCAGAGGCACCGGCAGCCGCCATCTGCCGCACCGCCACCAGTACCTCGGCCTCCGGCACCCCCCCCTCAGCGGCACTGCCAAAGGCGCATTGCACCCCTGCCCGGACCCTTATTCCAGCATCGATGGCGGCGGTGATCAACCCGGTCATGGTCTCCAGAGCATCACTGGCCGAGCGGCCGACATTTCTCCGACTGTGGCTGTCTGCCACCGAGACGGACATGCTGACATGGTTGAGGCCACAGCGAATGGCGCGTTCCAGTCCCTTTTCGTTGAGCACCAATCCGGTACACAATAAATCGGGAAATTGCCTCCGCACGAGAGCCGCCAGGGTATCGGTGTTCGCCATCTGAGGCACGGTGCGGTGATGGACGAAACTGCCGAGTTGCAACCGTCTGATCCCGGCATCGACCAGCAATCGGACCAGTTCCAGCTTTTCCGCCAAACTGAAGAGTCTGTCTTCTCCCTGCAATCCGTCTCGCAGGGATTCATCTTCTAATACAACCTGCATTTTTTCCTCGATCCAATTCTAAGTCGTCAAACCGGGACCTGGCCCGCTTTGCATTCAATAGCCGCAATGGCAGCTTGTATTCCTTAAAGAGTTGCTTCAACCTGTACCAAAATCTGACAAATTATTCCTGCAGATACTGGTGGTAACCGTTACGAAAAATGGCACAGAAAAAAATTCCTGCCGGTCCCTCTCCAAAGCCGCTACGGCCCAACCCGCAGCGAGTCTGTCAACGACGGACAAATTGGCACGGATTGCAGGTGACGAGCCGCTTTGCTCTCCTTGCTTACGCCTTTGATCGCGGTTGTGGCGTGAGAAATTAGTATTGACACTCTGTGGCGCCACCGTTAACTTATGAACAAATGATCACATGTCGAGGTGAATAATGAAAATACAGTCCTGTCCTGCGGATGAGTGTGAACAGTTGTGCGAACATCCCCAGGCTATTTGTCTGGCAAAGGCGGCCATGTTGCCCGCGGAAGACGCCAGGCAAATAGCCGAAACTTTTAAAATTCTCGGCGACCCTACTCGGATTAAAATCCTGCATGCGCTTTCTGCCAGGGAACTCTGCGTCTGCGACATCGCCGCGGTCGTGGCCATGGGACAATCCGCGGTGTCGCATCAACTCCGGCTGTTGCGTGGGGCACGACTAGTCAAATATCGCAAAGAAGGCAAGATGGTTTGGTATTCCCTGGATGATGCGCATATTGCCCTGCTCCTGGCCCAGGGACTTGAACATATTCAACACAAGTGAACGCCATGAAATGGATACCAACGATCCCCCCCGCAGGCGCGAATGGACAAGGGTGCCAAGATGGGTGTTGTGCCCCCGGCACTGCGGATTGCAGCATGCAAGCGGACGCTGAACAGAGAACGGAGCCCTCCAACCCATCAGGGCTAGAGGTGCGGACCGCGGTGTATCGAGTCAGCGGTATGGATTGCGGGGACTGCGCCGCCAAGCTGGAAAAGAAAATCGCCGCGCTCCCAGGCGTACGCTCAGCAACCATCAACTTTGGCGCCGGCAAGATGACGGTTGCCCTCACCACGGATGATGCCGCACTCCTGCACGCGGTGCACCAGGCCGGTTATGAGGCGGCGCGGGAGGAGTCAATTTTTCATCCGTCAGCGGTCAAAACCGCATGGTGGCGCAATCCCCGGACCTTGGCCACTATTGCTTCGGGAATCGTGCTGGCAACGGCAACGGCCCTGGACGGACTGGGGATAACCAGACCCATAGCCGTAGGGCTCTACGCCTGCGCCCTGGCGATCGGAGGCTACCATACGGCCCTCAGAGGGTTGGCAAGCCTCCGCTCGTTCTCGCTGGACATGAACTTCCTGATGACCGCCGCCATCATCGGGGCAGCGGCCATCGGCCAGTGGAGCGAAGGCGCTACGGTCGCCTTTCTCTTTGCCTTCGGTAATACCCTGCAGACCTACACCATGGAGAAGACCCGGCAATCCATCCGCTCGTTGATGGAACTCGCCCCTTCAGAGGCCTGGGTACGTAGGGACCACCAGGAACAATGGGTGCCGGTCGAAAAAATTGTGGTGGGGGATTGCATCATCGTCAGGCCCGGCGAACGCATCGCCATGGATGGCATCGTCCAGGGCGGCAGCTCGTCGGTGAACCAGGCCACCATTACCGGGGAATCGATCCCTGTTGAGAAAGCAACGGGCGATGTGGTGTATGCCGGTACGCTCAACGAACAGGGCGCCCTCGAAATCACGGTGACCAAGGGTGCGGCCGATTCGACCCTGGCCAAAATTGCCCGCCTGGTGGAAGAGGCTCAAGCGCAGAAGGCGCCCTCGCAGCAGCTTGTCGACATCTTTGCCCGCTACTACACCCCGCTGGTCCTGACCGCGGCTGCCGGAGTTATGGTGCTGCCGTGGCTGGCGCTCCACCAGCCGTTTGCCCCGTGGTTTTACAATGGACTGGTGCTGCTGGTTATCTCCTGCCCCTGCGCCCTGGTGATTTCCACCCCGGTGTCGATTGTGGCGGCGATCGGCAATGCCTCCCGCAACGGCATTCTCATTAAAGGGGCGGCCTATCTGGAAGAGATGGGCGCGATTACGGCCATCGCCTTTGACAAAACCGGAACCTTGACCCAGGGTCGTCCGGTAGTGACCGATATTCTGCCGATGAAAGGGTGTTCGGCAACAGCCCTGTTGCAACAGGCCGCAGGGATCGAACAATGGTCCGAGCATCCCTTGGCGCAGGCGGTGGTGGCCAAGGGCCAGGGACTTCCCTTTAAGAAAGCGGTGCATTTCAAGGCCCTGGTGGGACAGGGGGCTCGGGCGGAAATCGACGGGCAGACCCTGTACATCGGTAATGCCCGCCTGTTTGCTGAACTTGGTCATGATGTAACCGCCTCGGCAGCGGCAGTGGCTGCCCTTGAACACCAGGGCAAGACGGTCATGCTGCTAGGCACCGCCCAACGCCTCCACGGCCTGATCGCAGTGGCCGATACCGTACGGGAAGGCAGCAGGGAGGCCATCCAGTCCCTCCATCGGGCGGGTATGGAACATATCGTCATGCTCACCGGTGACAACGACCGAGTCACCGCCGCCATTGCCGGGCAACTTGGCTTTGACGCCTTTTACAGCGACCTGCTACCGGAAGACAAGGTAACCGCAATTAAGAATATTGCCCGCGGATACGGCAAGGTTGCCATGGTCGGCGAGGGAGTCAATGATGCCCCGGCACTGGCCACGGCCACGGTCGGCATCGCCATGGGGGTGGCGGGGTCGGACACGGCCCTGGAAACGGCGGATGTGGCCCTCATGACCGACGATCTTGGCCAACTGGCCTATCTCATCCATCTCAGCCATAAGACCGTGGCTATTATCAAGCAGAATATCGCATTTTCACTTCTGATCAAAATCATCTTTCTCGTCCTGCTCGTGCTGGGTCAGGCAACTCTGTGGCTGGCGGTGTTTGCTGATATGGGCGCCTCGATCCTGGTCACCATCAATGGCATGCGACTGATGCGCCGTTTGCGGTAGAATTGCCTAGAAAAATGTGCGAGATACCTTTACAATCGGTGAGTTGAGAGAGGTACCTAATGCACAACAAGTCATTCCCCGCACCACAAGGAGATCCCGTTGAAAATCATCACCATCTTCGGCAGCGCCAGAAAAAATGGGACCAGCGCCCGAATTGCCCGTGCCTTTACGGAAACCGCCGCCCATATGGGCGCCACGGTCACAGAGTATCACCTCAACTCCATGCAGTACCGGGGCTGCCAGGGCTGTGAAGGCTGCCACACCCGCTCCGACCGATGCGTCCTCAGGGATGATGCCACCACGGTCCTTGATGATCTCTACAGCGCCGACATTGCGGTTTTTGCCGCACCGGTCTATTTCGGCGATACCTGCGGCCAGTTCAAAATGTTTTATGACCGGATGTGGTCGCTGATCAAAACGGATGCGACCACCGAGGGCGACAGTAGCAGCCGTCTGCCTCCTGGCAAGACCGCTGTGCTGATCTTGTCGCACGTCGATACTGCGGGTGCCCATAGCGATGTCCTGGAGCGCTATTCGATGTACCTGGAACTCTACGGTTTCGATGTCAGGATCATCACCGCCTCCGGCCTCCGAATCCAACCGAACACCGATATCAATATTTTCCTGAACGACGCGAGCGGCCTGGCACGAGAGTTACTGCAGGAGAAATAACCGGCGCGGCGCACTCCTTCCCGGTCGCACCGAAGGGTTTCATTCGCCTTCTGCCAGAGAAAGAAGTACAAATACGCCATTCTCACCCCAGTAAAACCACCGCCCCACCCGACTTCCAGCAACCATAGGAGGCAAACCATGGACCTGCAATTCGCCGTCGACCAGACCCTCTGCATTCAGTGCGGGGCCTGCGTCGACGATTGTCCTTTCCATATCATCGAGCTAGCCCCCGACTATCCGGCGCTCAACCCAACCAGAATCCACCACTGCATCCAGTGCCAGCACTGCCTGGCGGTCTGCCCGACCGGCGCCCTGTCCATCCTGGGCCGCGATCCGCAGAACTCGCTGCCGCTGCCGGAAAGCTTGCCGAACGGACAGCAGATGACCGCCTTGATCAGGGGTCGCCGCTCGGTTCGCCATTTCCAGCCCGAGCCCCTTGATGCCGCTGTCATCGAATCCATGCTGCGAACCGTGGCCAACGCCCCGACCGGAAAAAATAACCGCCAGTGCCTGTTCACGGTGATTGAAGATCAGACCACTATGGCCCTGTTCAGAAAAGAGACCATTGAAGGGCTCCGCACGGCAGTCATCGAGAAACGGCTCTCGGAATCACAGGGGTATTTCCGCCATGTGGTCTCGGCCTGGGATCAGGGCCGCGACATCATCTTCAGGAACGCACCGCATCTGTTCATGGTGTCGGTACCACAGACCGTCTCCACACCGGATGCGGACATCCTCATCGCCATGAGCTATTTCGAACTGATGGCCGCCAGCATGGGCATCGGTACGCTGTGGAATGCTATGATCAAATGGGCCTTTTCCGAAATTTCCTCGGATATGTATAAACGTATGGGGATTCCCGAAGATCACATCAAAGGATATGCGCTCCTGTTCGGCAAACCGGCAGTCACCTATCACCGCACGGTACAGCGGGATGAGGTGCAGATCAACCGGGTCGTGCTGCCCTGATCGGAAGAGCGCATGCAAAAAAGTGCCAAACCTCTGCCGTAGCCAGCAGGCGGAAGAGGAACGAAACAGTGGTCTCATTTTCGGTCACCTGAACACTCCCGACACGAAATATGCGTAGGTGAAAACTCATGACTGTTGACAACGGCAAACAAAGGTATAGAGGACGCTGGGACAATGCGCTGGCGCTGGTTGTCGGGGTACTGCTCGCGACCTTTTTGCTGGTGGCCGCCGACTGGGAAGCCGACCGCCAGGAGCACGTGCGGATGGATTTTTTCCGAGACCGTCTCACTGATCTGGCCCGGATTGCCGAATTCGACATCAACAACAGAATAAACCAATTTGATGACGCCTTACTTGTGCTGCGCGAGGCGTATGTCGCCGACCCGGCACGTTTTGCCGAGAACATCCGGCTGGTGCGCAGCGGCCCCTTGGCAGACCCCGAGCTGCTGGTGATAGTGGTGGATCGCGAGGGGCACCTGGCGTTCACCGACATCCCTCATATCGAGCCCCGGCTGTATCTCGGCGATCGCAAATATTTTCGTTTTTTTGCCGAAGGCGGCAAGGATTGTCTGTATATCGACGAGCCGGGTTTCGGTCGAGTCACCAAGCGCCATACCCTGCCATTGGCGCGACCGATATACGATCAACAAGGCAACTTTTCCGGGGTTATCGCTCTTTCGGTCAAACAGCAATCCTTGGTCAGTGTTGATCCTCACATCCAACTGACGGGCGATACAGCAATCTCGGTCGTCAATCGAGACGGCGCAATCGTCAGTCGCTCTCGCAACCTGGCCCAGATGCTGGGAACCCAAATCCCTCAGGAATTGCTCAATCCACTGCTCGAAAGGCAGGAAGGGACATTCTTCAGCAAAGCAACCCAGAAGCAGGCATTGAGCATATCATTGCCTACCGGCATATCTCCAATCAAGAAACCCCGCTCATTGTCTTTGCGGAGAGTTCGATCGAAGATGTGCTGCGCGACACCCTGGTGCAACGCCGGGTACTCATGGGAGGCGCAGGGATCACCTCGCTCTTCATCATCGCCTTGATTGCTGTGTACCTGAAAGGTCGCACCATTACCGTGCAACTGATCGACTCGCTGCGGAGGAGCAAGGAACAGGAATATGCGACCCTCACCCAGACCTCGCTCGATGGTTTTCTGATTGCCGACACCTCTGGCCGTATTGTGGACGCCAACACGACCCTCTGCACAATGCTGGGGTATACACAGGAAGAAGCGTTGCAGCTGAATATTGCGGATTTTGAGGCCATCGACTCGCCGGAACAGATCGCTGCTCATATTGATGCAATTATGGCGGTCAGCCTTGAGCGCTTTCAATCCCAATTCCGCTGCAAGGACGGCACGATCATCGAGGTGGAGATCAGCACCCAATACATTAGTGAATTATCAGGCGGCCGATTTTTCACCTTCGTTCGCGATATTACCGAACGCCAGCAGGCGGAAAAATCGCTACAAAAATTGACCCTGAGCCAGGAGGCTCTTCTTTCCGCTGCTCCCGATATCATCGTAGAGGTCGACACGCATAAAATTATCACCTGGGTCAATCCTGCCGGGTTCGAATTCTACGGTGACGATGTTATCGGCAAGGAAGCCGCCTCTTTTTTTGCAGGCGAGCAGAACACCTATGAAATCGTCCAGCAGTTATTCGATGCGAAGGAAAAACTCATCTTTGTCGAAAGCTGGCAGAGACGGCAAGACGGTGAAGTTCGGTTGCTGGCATGGCGCTGCAAAGCGCTCAAAGATGAGCATGGTGCTGTCATAGGGGCTCTGTCGACGGCGCGGGATACAACCGAGCACAAACAGGCAGAACAGGCCCTGCTGCAGGAGAAGCTCTTCACGGAACAATTGCTCAATGCCTCAGGCGACACCATCTTATTGTTTGAACCAGATACCGGGAGACCTATTCGATGGAACAAACATTTTACCGAGATGAGCGGCTACCTTGATGAACAAATAGCCAAGATGTCCGTCCCTTTTGATCTCCATTCCGAAAATGATATTTGGCAGGCCCAAGATGCGGTTGCGAAAATTTTTACGGACGGACAATGCAGAGTTGAGCTCTCTCTGATCACTAAAAATGGTACCGTTATTCCCTTTGAATATGTTGTGACCAATGTCGAAACCGAAGATGGCAAGACGTACTTTCTCTCCATAGGGAGAGACATCACCGAACGCAAGCAGGCCGAGGAAGAAAAAGTTCTCCTTGAATCCAAGTTCCAGCAGGCCCAGAAATTGGAATCCGTGGCCCTCTTGGCAGGTGGCGTGGCGCATGATTTCAACAACATGCTGGGGGTTATCCTTGGGTATACGGAGTTGGCTATGGACAACATAGAACCGACGCTGCCACTTTTTGACGACCTGAAAAAAATCTATGATGCCGCCAAGCGCTCCGCCACCCTGACGCGGCAACTGCTGACCTTTGCCCGCAAACAAAATGTCACGCCTATCGTGCTGTATCTTAACGAGACCGTGGCAGGCATGCTGAAGATGCTGCGGCGGCTCATCGGTGAAGACATTGACCTCTCCTGGGTGCCCGGCCCTGATCTGTGGCCGATCAAGATGGATCCGACCCAGATCGACCAGATCCTCGCCAACCTCTGCGTCAATGCCCGGGATGCGATTACCGGCGTCGGCACCATTACGGTTGGCACGAAAAACATCACCCTCGACCAGAAAATCTGCACAAAACACCCAGGGTTTGCCCCTGGTGATTACGTAGTGGTTACCGTACAGGATAGCGGTTGCGGCATGGACAAGCAGACCTTAATCCGCATTTTTGAACCCTTCTTCACGACCAAGGATATCGGTGAGGGGACCGGTCTCGGCCTCGCCACGGTCTATGGTGCCATTAAGCAGAATAACGGCCTTATCGATGTCGCCAGCGAGCCGGGACAGGGAACGGTTTTCTCACTGTACCTACCGCGCTATAGGGGCGAGGCCGGACAGGAACGGGCGGAAGAGGCAGATACACCTGCGCCGCGCGGTCATGAAACCATCCTGCTGGTGGAAGACGAGCTGTCCCTCTTGAACATGACCGCCACCATGCTGCAGCGCCTGGGGTATACAGTACTGGCAGCAAACACACCAAGCGAAGCCCTCCGTCTGGTAGAGACTCGGACCGGCGAAATCCATCTGCTGGCAACCGATGTCATCATGCCCGGGATGAATGGCCGGGATCTTGAAAAACAACTCCAGGCGACCTTGCCGGGGATGAAATCCTTATTCATCTCCGGTTACACGGCCGATGTCATTGCCCAACACGGTGTGCTGGAGGAAGGGCTGCATCTCATCCAGAAGCCCTTTTCCCAGAAAGACCTGGCAGCCAAAATTCGAGAAGCTTTGGATAGTCAGTAGCAATTCTCTTGAAACATTATCTTTGGTTTGGCGGACCGCCCCGGAATTCTTTCCGGTAGCGCCCAGGCGTGGTCTTGAGCACCTTGCTGAATTGCTTGCGCAACGAGACTTCGGAGCCAAAACCGGCCTGTTGTGCGATCAAATTGATGGCGTCCGCACTGTTTTCCAGCATCCTTTGGGCCAACGCCAGCCTTTGGCTCACAAGCCAGGTGGTGACGGTGGTGCCGGTAACCTGACGGAACCTCCGGGTAAAAGTCCGCCGGCTCATAAAGGCCTTTGCCGCAAGGGAATCCAGGGTGTGCGTCTGTTCAGGGTGCTGCTGCACCCACTCGACAACCTCCGCAAAACGGTCAACAACCAGGGTTTCCCGCAGCCGTTCTATATACTGGGCCTGCCCCCCTTGACGGTGGGGCGGCACCACCATTCGGCGGGCCACCCGGCTTGCAATCTCGGCGCCATACATGCGGCGCATAATATGCAAACAGCAGTCAATCCCCGCCGCAACCCCGGCCGAAGTGATGACCGCGCCATCATCCACATACAGCACATCCCGGTTCACGTGTATCTGCGGGTAACGGTGCGCCAAATCATCGGCCCACATCCAGTGGGTGGTGGCCGGACGACCATCCAAGAGTCCGGCGGCTGCCAGCACATAACTCCCCAGGCATAAACCGACAATGACGGCACCCCGTCGATGCGCCCGGCGCAGCGCTGCAAGCATGGGTTGCGGCGGCAGCTCGTGCGGATCCCGCCAGCTGGGGACGATGATGATGCCAACGTGTTCCAGCGAACGCACCCCTTGCACCCCTGCAATGGTAAACCCGGCGGAGGTGGTCAGCGTTTTTTTTCCAAAAGCGCAGACATGGACCTTGGTCAGCGGCACACCGGCATCGCGGCGATCCTCTCCGAAAACCACGAGCGGAACCGAAAGGTGAAACGGGCTTATCCTGTCAAAGGCAATCACGGCAATGGTGGTGGTGTCCATCTTCCCCTCCTTAAGATTGGCCCGATTGTATCATATTATGGCAATAGGGCCACTGGTAATGTGTCCGCAAAAGGAATAGTGTTGTTCATGAACACGTATCCATGCAAGGAGGGATGGGGCATGAACAGTAGACAAAACCACGCGAGGTCGATCGGCCTTTCCAGAAGGCCCGTATGATTCTGAGAGAACTGAAAGATGCAGATATTGCGCAGATCCGGCAATGGCCCGTCTATCCCGGCGATATGTTCCAGATGGACTATGCGCTGCGGTCGCAGGGGTGGCTGGATGCGTTCCGAACGAACCCGGGTGTTGCCATCTTTGTCGCCCAAGAGGGCAACGAGTTGATCGGGTTTACCCTCCTGATGAACACAGGTGGGGCAGAAGCCGAATTCCGCATTGCCGTGCGGGCCGACAAGACCGGACAGGGGTTGGGGGAAACCATAGCCGCCCTCACCCTGCAAAAGGGTTTTGCTGAGCTGGGGTTATCTCGCATCCATCTGATTGTCCGGAAAAATAATCACAGAGGCATCAGGTTGTACCAGCGGCTGGGATTCATCGACTGCGGTGCGTGCTGGCGGGAGATTCGGGGCGTCTTGGTGGATTTTATGATGATGGCAATAGACAGCGGTCAATTCGCCCGCAGTCGAACAAAGAAAAGGAGAAAACCATGACAAAGAGTATACGCAGGGCTTTAATCGTCATCGATGTCCAGAACGACTATATTAACGGCAATCTGCCCATCGAATACCCGCCGGTCGAGCAGTCGCTAGCCAACATCGGCCGGGCCATGGATGCCGCCAAGGCGGCGGGGATCCCGATGGTAGTCGTGCAGAATATCCTGCCGGAAAACATGCCGATCATGGCCAAGGGAGCCCACGGGGCGGAGTTGCACCCCAGTATCACCGAGCGCGGCTGGAATCACTACGTGCTGAAGAATATGCCCAGCGCCTTTGCCGAAACAGGGCTGGAGGAGTGGCTGCGGACGAACGGCATCGACACCCTCACCGTGGTCGGTTACATGACCCATAACTGCGATTTCGCGACCGTGGTACAGGGGATGCACTCCGGTTTCACCGTTGAACTGCTCTCCGATGCCACCGGCTCGGTGCCCTACGCCAACCGCGCCGGCAGCGTCACCGCCGAGGAGATCCACCGAGTGGTCACCGTGGTGATGCAGGCCCGCTTCGCAACGGTATTGACCACCAACGAGTGGCTCAACGCCCTTACTACCGGGGTAACGCCGGAGCGGGACAACATTTTCAGCTCCAACCAACGCGCCCGGCGACACGTTGCGATGGGGCAAAAATGACACGGCATGCATGCCTTCCTTTTGCAGAAAGCTCAAACAGTAGTTAATTCAATCGGGATATGCGACTTTCGATATCGGCATTGACGGGTTGGGGCTGTGCCTGGACATACTGGATCAAGGCCTCAGCAACAAATGGACCGACCACCGGATTCGCTCCTTTGGTCAGCACCGTGAAATCGTCGCCGCCGCCCGCCAGATATTCGTTGACCGTCACCGTATACACCTTCCCGGGTTTCAGCAGTTTTCCGTCCTTCATCACCGCAACAATACGGCGGCCCGCCGGTTTGGCAGCATCCCAGGTATAGGTCAGGCCGGAAACCTGCAAAAATCGGCCCTCGGCCTCCCGGTTGCTCCACTGTTGATTGAGCAGGTCGTATATCTGCCGCCCGGTCAATTCCAGTTTGATCAGATTGAGATGATCGGGCTGGACCGTATAGTGATCAGCTTTGGTGATGCTGCCGGGGGCGAGGTCGGCACGGATACCTTCGGAATTCATGAAGGCGAAATCAGTACCCATAGCCTTGCGCTGCGCATCGGCAATCAGATCGCCCAGAGCCGATTCACCGGCTTTATTGGTCGCTCTGGTGATAGGCCGAGAAGCATTGGCGATGACCTGCTCGGCGATGGCATTGCCCATATCCTCAACCCGGTTCATTAAAGCCGCCACTTGGATGTCCGGCTTCAGTCCCGGTCCACGATCAGCCCAGGTGGTGACAATTGAGGACGACATCGCCACGACATCGCTGCTGGCCCGGCTGATCTCAAGATGTATATCGGCAAACCCCGTGCCTTTAGGCCAGGCCTGCACCACCAGTATCTTCTTGCCATGGTTATTTTCAGCCAGGATATTGTGGTAGGTGTGGGTGTGGCCGGCGAGGACGACATCCACCTCGTCATCCAACCGTTTGACGATGGCGGCGATATCGCCGCCCAAGAGGCTGGCATGCGAGGCCGTCTCGCTGGCGGTTTGCTGGAATCCCCCTTGGTGCATCACCGCGATAATGGTGTGGACACCCTGGGTCTGCAACTCGTGGACATACCGGTTGATCGTGTCTGCTTCGTCTAATACCTGCAACCCCTCCAGGCTTTCAGGGGTGAGAAAGGACGACGCTTGGTGGAGGATAGCCCCGATGAAGCCAACCGGCACCCCTTCGACCATACGAACGACATACGGCGCAAACAGCGGCCGACCGGTGGAGGCCTGCACCAGGTTGGCGCAGATGTAGGGAAAGTTGGCGCCCTTATAGGGATCCTGGAGATAAGGGCCCTGGGCATGGTTGCCACCCCGGATCAGACGAAGCATCTCGGGCAGCCCAGCGTCCAGCTCATGGTTGCCGGGAATGCCCACCAGATTGCAACCCGGCCCATAATGGCCCTCCGTGCGGCACTGATCGTTGCCCAGCATATTGAAGAACATGATCCCTGGTTCGTCCTGGAGAAGCGCCGATTGCGGCTGTGAGGCACCGACATGATCTCCGGCATGAAGAATGAAGGTCGTTTCTTTGCCCCCTGTTTCGGCGGCCTTGAGATAGGCGGCCAGGATCGGGGCACTGCCCACCGGATGGCCATCGACTTCCTCGCCCGCCGTGATCTGGCTGTGAAAATCGTTGATGGAGAGCAAGTGCAGGGGAATGGTCTTGCCGGTAGTAAAATCCGGGCTCCGCCATTCGACTTTTTGACCCGCCAGGTCTCGCTGCTCCGTTTCGGTTGCCGCCTGGGCACCATTTGCCACTATTCCGGCGAGCGTGCCTGCGGCGGCAATGCTCAGCCACCGCAACATTTTTCCTCGTATTGTTCTTTGCATTCTTTCTCCTTTCTGCGCGCCCGCCAAACAGGGGGCCTTCATATGAAACACCGCCCATACAAGGGGCGTCTTTCATTACTCTGCTAGAGAAAAGAGAACATATCCGTATTAGGGCAGGATCAATTATAGGTAAGGATGTCGTCTGGATATGTTTTGGATTTGTTTAGGAAAGGGATGTGGAGAGGAGAGCGCCTGGCCGGGTTTTTCTGTTTGGGAGCAAGCTAACCAGAAATTAACGCAATCTAAATATTTGGCAGGTACGATTATGCCAATAACTAGCTTAAATCCCTCAACTAACAAGTGGTCATGGAACAATCCCCCTCCTCACGAACCGAACAGCAGCCCCCTCCCTTCAATCTCGATGCACCGGAATGGTATTTTAACCGGGAACTGACCTGGCTCGCCTTCAACACAAGGGTTCTGCACGAGGGGCAGGACGACCGGGTACCGCTGCTGGAGCGGGTCTTCTTCCTGGCGGTGGTGGGCTCCAATCTTGACGAATTTTTCATGAAACGGATCGGCGGCCTCAAGCAGCAGGTGGGGGCCGGGGTCAAAGAGCTGTCGATCGACGGTCGCCTGCCCCAGGAGCAGATTGATGCCTGTATCGTCGTGGTGCAGAAATTGCTCAGGGAACAGGAGGAGTTGGAGCTGGAGTTGAAAAAATTGCTGGCTCGCAAGAAAATCCGGATCGTCCCCTATGCCGATCTGCGACTTGCGGAGAAGGCAATTGCCGAGCGCTATTTTCTCGATCAGGTCTATCCGCTGCTCACTCCCCAGGGAATGGATCCGGCTCACCCCTTTCCCTTTATCTCCAACCTGTCGATCAACCTCCTGGTCAGTGTTCGCTACCCCGACAGCGAGCACAGTTACATGAACCGGATCAAGGTCCCGGTCAGCGAGGACATGCCACGGTTCCTGCCCTTCGGCGATGCCGGCCACTACATCACCCTTGAAGATCTGATCAGCAATAATCTGGAGATCCTCTTTCCGGAAATGATCGTCGAAACCTGCGAGGTCTTCCGGGTGACCCGCAATGCCATCACCGAACCACACCAGGAACAGGCCAATGACCTGCTGCAGATGATCGAATCGGCGCTGCGCGAGCGCAAGTTCGCGGAGATTGTGCGCCTTGAGGTGGGATGGGGGATGTCGGAGCAGCATCGCGGCATGCTCTCAGCCGAACTGGGCGTGGATGAAGAATGCGATGTTTTTGAGGTCGATGGTGTCCTTGGCAAAAGGGATTTGCTGGAAATCGTTGCCATTGATCGGCCGGAACTGCATTACCCGCCGCACCGGCCGCTTGACCATCCCGACCTGCAGGGCGACGACCCCAATATTTTCCACGTCATCCGCAAGCACGGCTCCATCCTCCTTCAGCACCCCTACGAATCTTTCGACACCTCAGTGGAGCGCTACCTGCGTGAGGCGAGCACGGATCCCAAGGTCCGGGCGATCAAAATGACCCTGTACCGGACGGCCGGCAAGTCCCGGGTTATCGAATACCTGATTGATGCCGCCCGTAACGGCAAGCAGGTGGCGGTGGTCCTGGAACTGAAGGCCCGATTCGACGAACAGGCCAACATCCGCTGGGCAGGATTTCTCGAGGAGGCCGGAATCCATGTCACCTATGGGGTGGTCGGTCTCAAGACCCACAGCAAGGTGATTTTCGTGATTCGCAAGGATTACGACGGGTTGCGGCGTTACGCCCATATCGGCACCGGCAACTACCACGCCGGCACCGCCCGGGTCTACTGCGATCTCGGTCTGTTCACCTGTGATCCCGATATCGGCGCTGACCTGACCGAACTGTTCAACTATCTGACCACCGGCTACACGCCGATGCGCCGCTACCGCAAACTCCTGTCTTCGCCGCGGATGCTGAAAAAGGCCCTGCTGCAGAAGATCGAGCGTGAAATCCGGAGCCATAGCCCGGAACAGCCGGGGCTGATCCAGTTAAAGGCCAACGCCCTGGAGGATCGGGAGATCATCGCCGCCCTCTACAGGGCCTCGCAGGCCGGGGTCCATGTCGATCTACTTATCCGCGACACCTGCCGCCTGCGACCAGGAATTCCGGGGCTGTCGGAAAATATCCGCGTGGTGTCGCTGGTGGGCCGCTTCCTGGAACATGCCCGGCTCTTTTATTTCTGCAATAAGGGCGCAAACGAATATTTCATCGGTTCCGCTGACCTGATGCAGCGCAATCTGGAGAGCCGGGTCGAGATCTGTACCCCGGTGGAATCGCCGAAACTAAAAAAACTCCTGCGCGAGATGCTTGATCATCAGCTGACCAACCAGCGCAATGTCTGGGAGATGCAGGCCGACGGCACCTATAACCAGCGGTTTGCCACGGCCCGGGAAGGCTCGATCTGCATTCATCGCAAACTGATTGAGAGGGCGGAAAAACGTCTGGCAGCGGGCCACCGAGACCGGGGAGGAGTTAAGAAGAAAAGCCGAAAAAAAAGCGACAGAGGGTAGGTCGATACGCCTATGCATTCCACTTCACGCAGTACCCCGCCACCTCGGCAAGAAACGATTTTCACCTTTTCGCCTTCGCCGGCAAGGGCCGGCTGAAACAAAGGTTTCTGCTCAAACTCATCCTTTTGTTTTTCATAACGCGTTGGCTCAAATTCCAATTTTCTCTGAAGGATGACCGGTTGACCGTTCTCTGGGTGATGATTAACTGGTAAATAAGAATCGATTCTTAACAGGCAAGTGATTATGAAAATCAAGAAGGAAGAAGTCGAACAACGAATGAAACACTTCGAGACGGTTTGCCGTGAAGAAGGAATCAAGTTGACGTATCAGCGCATAGAAATTTTCCGTGAAGTTGCTCAAACAGGGGATCATCCAGATGCCGATCAGGTTTTCCAACGTGTCAGGGACCGTATACCGACAGTCTCTCTTGATACCGTCTACCGGACACTCTGGCTGCTGAATGATCTTGGGCTGGTAGTAACGCTTGGTTCGAGCCGTGAACGGACCCATTTCGACGCTAACTTGAAGAGTCACCATCATTTTGTTTGTGGGCAATGTGGAATCACTCATGACTTCTACAGCAATGATCTTGATAACATCAGACTCCCTGAGTCGGTAAACTCTCTTGGTGAGATTGAAGCAACTCACGTTGAGGTGCGAGGCGTCTGCCGAGAATGCATTGAGAAAGGAAGAAAATAAATCCCTTTATAAAAGCCGCAGGAATCGTTGTGGCTACCATAACAACAAACAATGTTGATGCTCCATGATGGGGGCTGTAGAGATCGAGAATTTATAGAATTTGAAATCCAGAAGTCGGTTGGAAGCCTCATCACAAACGCATTCTGGGCATCGTTGCACTGTATGCATAGCAGTACAGTGAAAAATTCATTCAAAATGGGAGGATACGTTATGAGTGATGAAAAGAAATGCCCGGTAACGGGAAGAACTAACAAACACGTAGTGGGCGGCAGGTCGAATCGCGAATGGTGGCCAAACCAGTTGAGTCTGGATATTCTGCGCCAACATTCCTCCAAGTCCAATCCGATGAACGAGGATTTTAACTATGCTGAAGAATTCAAAAGCCTGGACCTCGACGCCGTAAAAAAAGATCTACACAACTTGATGACCGATTCGCAGGACTGGTGGCCAGCGGATTACGGTCACTACGGACCTTTTTTTATTCGGATGGCATGGCACAGTGCTGGTACCTACCGCACTGGTGATGGCCGCGGCGGCGCAGGGACCGGTAACCAGCGTTTTGCGCCCGTCAACAGCTGGCCCGATAATGTAAACCTCGATAAGGCGCGCAGGTTGCTTTGGCCGATCAAGCAGAAGTATGGTCGGAAAATCTCCTGGGCCGACCTGATGATTCTCACCGGCAATGTCGCTCTGGAATCGATGGGATTCAAGACCTTCGGTTTCGCTGGCGGACGTGAGGATATATGGGAGCCGGAGAAAGACATCTATTGGGGAGCAGAGGAGACGTGGCTAGACGACAAGCGCTATTCTGGCGAGCGGGACCTGGAAGATCCTCTCGCTGCCGTGCAGATGGGTCTAATTTACGTCAATCCGGAAGGGCCGAACGGCGAACCAGACCCGCTCGCGTCCGGGCGGGACGTTCGGGAGACGTTTGCGCGCATGGCAATGAACGATGAGGAGACCGTCGCGCTCACCGCTGGCGGACACACCTTTGGCAAATGCCATGGCGCCGGCGATGCGGCGCTGGTTGGGCCTGAACCCGAGGCGGCCGGTATCGAAGAGCAGGGACTCGGCTGGAAGTGCCATCATGGCAGCGGTAAAGGTGGCGATCAGATTGGCAGCGGTTTGGAAGGAGCATGGAACCCGACCCCGACGCAATGGGACAATAACTATTTGGACATGCTGTTTGGCAACGAGTGGGTCCTGACAAAAAGCCCGGCGGGCGCAAAACAATGGACGCCGAAGGAGGCGACCGACAAAAATCTTGCTCCGGCCGCTCACGACTCGTCGAAGCGGGTTCCGATCATGATGACCACCGCCGACATGGCGATGCGGATGGACCCGATCTATGAACCGATTGCGCGGCGCTTCCAGAAAAACCCGAAAGAGTTCGCAGAGGCCTTCGCCCGCGCATGGTTCAAATTGACCCACCGTGATATGGGCCCTCGCACCCGCTATCTCGGCCCGGAAGTTCCTAGCGAAGAGCTGATTTGGCAAGATCCGATCCCTGCGGTTGATCATGAACTGATCAATGAGAAAGACATCGCCACACTTAAAGGCAAGATCCTTGATTCTGGCCTGTCTATCTCCGAGTTGGTTATAACTGCCTGGGCCTCAGCTTCGACCTTCCGTGGCTCCGACATGCGCGGCGGCGCGAACGGTGCCCGTATTCGTCTGGCACCCCAAAAGGATTGGAAAGTCAACCAGCCGGATCAATTGGCGAACGTGTTGAAGGCACTGGAAAGTATCCAAAGCGCTTTCGGCAAGACAGTCTCTATGGCAGACCTGATAGTGTTGGCAGGTTGTGCAGGTGTTGAACAAGCAGCGAAGAACGCCGGTTACGATGTGACGGTTCCCTTCACGCCGGGCCGCATGGACGCCTCACAAGAGCAAACCGATGTGGTGTCCTTTTCCGCTCTGGAGCCGGAAGCAGATGGTTTTCGTAACTACCTCAAGACCAAATACACCGTATCGGCGGAGGAGATGCTGGTCGATAAGGCACAATTGCTGACGCTTACCCCTCCTGAACTGACGGTTCTGGTTGGCGGTATGCGCGTCTTGAATGCCAACTTCGGTAAGTCTCAACACGGCGTATTCACCAAGCGGCCCGAGACGCTCACCAATGACTTCTTTGTGAATCTGCTGGACATGCGCACATCTTGGAAGGCGGGTTCTGAAGACAAAGACCTGTTTGAGGGCAGCGATCGCGTAACGGGTAAATCTAAGTGGACCGGTACTCGTGTTGACCTCATCTTCGGTTCAAACTCCGAACTCCGTGCTCTGGCTGAAGTCTACGGAAGTGCAGACTCCCAGGAGAAGTTCCTGCACGATTTTGTCGCAGCGTGGAACAAGGTAATGAACCTTGACCGCTTCGACCTCGTCTGATCGTAGTAAAAAGGTCTTCGAGGGCGTCTGAAGCGTATTCTGAACTGAAAAGCGGATGATCAGGAAGCGATTGCCGTCACATAGTTACGGATTTCCGAACGCTTAAGGAAGCTATTAGCAATATATTAGCGCGGTATTTTCAATACAATATGCAACACCGCGTTTTACTTAGGTACTCTACGGTCCTGGTCACAGAATCGGAGCCAGGAGAGACAAACAAATTTTGGAGGAATGAAGCACATGTCTGACATCATAGGTTCAAAAACAGAGAAAAATCTTAAAGAAGCTTTTGCCGGTGAATCACAGGCCCGTAATAAATATACGTACTTCGCCTCGGTTGCCAAAAAAGAAGGGTATGAGAAGATCGCACAGTATTTTCTCGAGACAGCAGAGAATGAGAAGGAGCATGCCAAGTTGCATTTTAAATACCTCAGTGGCATTGGTTCAACAATCGAAAATCTGAAAGCTGCTGCCGCTGGAGAACTTGAAGAGCATACTGACATGTATCCACGCATGGCCCGTGAAGCAAAAGAAGAAGGCTTCAATGAAATTGCCTTTGTTTTTGAGGCTATCGGCAAGATAGAGAAAGCACACAAAGAGCGTTACCTTAAGTTGTTGGAAGAAGTTGAAACTGGAAAAATCTTTGCAAAAGACGCACCTGTCAAGTGGAGGTGTCGCAATTGCGGACACGTTCACGAAGGCAAGGATGCCTTGAAGATCTGCCCGGTTTGCAAACACCCCCAGGCATATTTCGAGTTGGTTGAAGATCACTATTGATTCTTGACGTTTGCCTAACAGCCCAGCCTTCAACAGATTTTCTGGTAAATTCCATGAAAAACATTTAGTTGTATGTTTTTATATGGTTATATGTAGCGCCCACCCGAAGTCCGACAGGCTCCTTGGGCACAATGACGAAAAAGGCGTAAAGGGAGAAACGACCCTTTACGCCCAAATCAATGCAATAATACGGTCTGTAGCCGTGGCGGGAGGCTGTTGAGCTCGTCATCAAAGAGTAATGCCAACATTCGTACCAAAAACACAAAGTTGTGTTGAGACAATTCTTCCCTCAACTTGTAAGCCTAAGCCTTGGCCGGTTTCCGCCTTGTAGCGTTTTTTCCTGCTGATCCCTCCCTTGTAGCCGTGGCTGTCTACAGACTGACGCGCACCCTGCATCTCCGTACAATGCGCTTCAGCACCTTCTCGATCCTGGAGCCGCTGCAGCTATGAGGAGATGCGGTCCTCATTCCTGCCAGCTTAGTCACCCCTACGAGTTTTTCAGCTTCGTGAATCGATCCCGTAGGATGCGCCAAGCAAGCGGCTCTCCCCTTTTCTGTTTTTGCCCTTGCCCTTTTAGTGCATTTGCTCTATATTTAGAGCAAATGCACTAAAACAACGCCGATACCTGACGGTGAGGGAGGAATACAATGAAAGTGCTGCTTATCCAACCCCCCAGTGTCGATCCATTGACCGATAAAATTTTTCTTTTTGAGCCTTTAGCCCTGGAATATTTAGGGGCTGGCTTGCAAGAAGATGGCCATGAGGTTCACGTGCTCGACGCCCGAATTGATCCCGATTACGAGGGCACATATCGCAGGGTGCAGCCTGATGTGATTGGCCTGACCGGCTTTACGAGCCATGTCAATATCATCAAAAGAATTGCCACCCACCTTAAATCAATGAATCCCAACATCCTGATTGTAGTCGGTGGTCACCATGCCACGGTACAACCAGAAGATTTCAATGATGCACCTATTGATGTGGTGGTTATTGGCGAAGGAGTTTTTACTCTGCGAGAAATCCTCAGCGCTTGGGAAAGAGGCGGCGAATTCTCTACCATTCAGGGTGTCGCCATCCCCGGCAAGGAGGGTATGACGTTCAGTACACCAAGGCCGTACACGAATCTTAACGACCTGCCGTTTCCCGACAGATCGCTCACTACCGCCTATCGAAACCACTATTTCAGCGAGTGGTTTAAGCCGCTCGCTTCGATACGCACGTCCTTGGGCTGCACCGGGCGCTGCAACTTTTGCGCCCTGTGGAAAATTACTGGAGGAAAATACCTCCGCCGTGACCCCGAAAAAATAGTTGAGGAATTGCTCGCCATCGATGAACCGAATGTCTTTTTCTGTGACGATGAATCCATGGGCGATGTCCAACGGATGGACAAACTGGCCGATCTCATCGCAGCGGCCGGTATCCACAAGAAGTACTTCCTGTATGGCCGGGTCGACACCATCGTGAAGCATCCGGAACTCTTTGCCAAATGGGCCAAGATTGGCCTTTCCCAGGTATTTGTGGGCATGGAGGATTTCTCCGACAAGCGACTGGCAGCCATGAACAAGGGCATTACCACCACGCAGCAGGCTGAAGCCGTCAGGATACTCGATCAGCTGGGGATCATGATGTATGCCTCCTATATGGTTGATCCGGCCTTTACCCGCGAAGACTTCACCTCTTTAATGGCCTACGTCCGAAAAATGAAACATAAATGCGCCACGTTTACGGTCTTGACCCCTCTTCCCGGTACAGAGCTTTACGCCGCGCGGGAACAGGACCTGCTCTCCCACAAGCCCGAGCTCTACGACATGCTGCATGCCCTGTTGCCGACCACGCTGCCGATGCAGGACTTCTACCAGGAGCTTGCCAACCTGTGGACCAAGGCCGTTCCCCTGCACAGAGTAGTACCGACACTATTTCGCTTTGGCCTGCACGGTATGCTGATTCGCATCAAAATACTCAGTCGGGTGCTCGCCAAGTGCAAGATGCTGCATCTTGACTATTGACCGCATGGAACCGCTGCAGGTGCAGCTCCGCCATGTATGGAGCAGCAACGCTTGCACCTGAGAAAGGATGATCCAATAATGTGAGTGTGCTATACTTTCAGACATGAAAACCCGTGACAAAATCATCGCCAGTGCCCTGCAGCTCTTTAACGAGCAGGGCACCAAGGCCGTCTCGACCAACCATATCGCTGCGGCCGCCGGCATCAGCCCAGGCAACCTTTATTACCATTTCCGCAATAAGGAAGACATCATCCGTGCCCTCTTCGAGCAGATGGATGCGTACGGCCTGGAACAGTACTTCCTTATTTTCAATGAGCTGCAACCAGGCACGCTTGCGGCAATAGAACAAACGTTCGTCATGATCCAGAAATTCAACTGGCGGTATCGATTTTTTAAGCGAGAGCTGACCGCCCTGATCATGAACGATAGTCTCCTCAAGGCAAGTTTCCACCAGACCCACCGCCGCATGCTCGAAGTTATCCGGCAATCGAACAACGATGCCGTTGCCATTGGCACATTGAGACCGCTGGCTGATAAAGAGATGGCCCTCTTTACCGAGGAAATTTGGCTGGTGGCCCTTTTCTGGCTCAACTATCTGGAAGTGGGAGGAGAGGAGATCAATGATGCAACGTTAGCGAGAGGCATTGAACTGTTGCGAAGCATGCTCAAACCGCGCCTCACCGCAGAGGCCTTGGTTGCACTGACCCAAAGGGAAAACTCCGCGACAACATAGCCAACAAGGTCAAACAACACCTGCAGCTTTTCAGTGGGAATGTTTGGTCATCATGGCCGTCGTGGTTTCAGCGATCGTATGGCTGCTGAATCAAGGCTTTTTTTACCAGATTTTATTTCCTGCTGGATGAAGTATTGCAACAACCTGGTCTGTATCCATGACGAAGAATATCTCGGAATCGGAGTTACCAATGGATAATACTTTCTCACGTATCCGCTGCAGCAGGGGCTGCTGTTTTTGTATTCAAATACTATCGCTATCGCAATTGCCGGAGGACGCCGCATAGCTTTCCCCCCAATCATACATGGCTTGCAACACCGGTAAAATAGTCTGCCCCAGTTCGGTCAACGAATACTCCACTTTCGGTGGCACCACAGCATAGACCTTGCGGCTCACCAAGCCGTCACGCTCCAGTTCACGCAACTGTTGGGTCAGCATTTTCTGGGTAACGGTACTGAATTGCCGTTTGAGTTCACTGAAGCGTTGGGTCGCCTCCGCCAGGTGCCACAGGATGGCAATCTTCCATTTGCCGCCGATCATGTCGAGGGTGACGTAGATCGGGCATCCATATTCCCTGCCGTTGACAATCAGCGCGCCGCCCATACAATACTCCTTTGGTATCTTTTTAGTAACTACGGTACAAAAAGGTGCGTACTTTACATATATGCATATAAGCACGATACTACGCTAAAGATCAATTCCTATTTTGAGGAGGACGCCATGAAAGTGCTTGTAGTGCTTGCTCATCCTGAACCGCAGAGTTTTTGCGGTTCGTTGTTCACCGCTGCTGTTGAAACCCTGCGTGATGCCGGCCATGAGGTCCAGACTTCCGACCTTTACCCAATGGAGTTCAACCCGATTTCTGACCGTCGGAACTACACAACCGTTAAAAATCCGGAATATCTGAAACTCCAGATCGAGGAGATATACGCCAGTGAGGTTGACGGCTTCGCCCCGGATCTAGATGCCGAGATGCGCAAGGTCGAATGGTGCGACCTGATGATCTGGCAGTTCCCTCTCTGGTGGTTCAGCGTCCCTGCCATCCTGAAAGGCTGGTACGACAGGGTCTTCGCCATGGGACGTTTTTACGGTTACGGCCGTATTTACGAAACAGGGGTATTAAAGGGGAAGAGGGCTATGCTCTCGCTGACAACCGGCGGACCGCGGGAAAACTATGCAGCAGATGGACTCAACGGTGATATTAACGGCATCCTGCGGCCGATTCATCGCGGCATGCTGGAGTTTGTCGGCTTCGAAGTGTTGGCACCGCAGATTTTCTATGCTCCAGCCCATAAGAGCCAGGAGGAGCGGGTCACTGAAATGGAATCATACTGTAACAGGCTGAAACAAATCGATTCAGAAAATTCGATAACGGTTGGTCGGTACTGAAAAATCGTCCAATAGTTGTTAATTCATCGGGAATTCGCTTCTTAACGGTAACCATTCAGAATCGCCTTAGAGGACTTACGACCATGACAACGAACCTTATTTCTCGCCCCTCTAAGCGCCGCCTGACCTGGTTCCAAGGTTTCATGGCAATCACGCTGACGACCTTAGTGGCAATGGCCACTGTCGTGAACGCGGCCGAACCCGGCGCCTGGATCGGCACCTGGACAGCCAGTCCACAACCGACCTGGGGGCCGGACTTCGCTTTTCCGACCAAGATCCCTACCACGTTGCAGGACCAGACCATTCGGCAGGTGGCCCGCGTCAGCCTCGGCGGCAAGCGCATCCGCATTGTGCTGTCCAACGAATACGGAAGCCAGTCGCTGGTCATCAACGCCGCACATGTCGCGCTGGCCGGTTCCGGATCAGCGATCATTCCTGGAACAGACCGGCCGATCACCTTCAGCGGCAAAGCCTCCATTACGGTGCCGCCGGGCGCACCGATTATGAGCGACCCTATTGATTTGGCGATCGCGCCCTTGGCCAGCGTAGCGATCAGCGTCTTCCTGGCGGATGAAACACAGGCCACTACCTTCCATGGGGATGGCCGCCAGACGGCTTACTTGGTGAAAGGCAATCAGGTTTCCGCTAAGCGCATCAAGACGGACACGACCACTGATGCACGCATCTTCCTGAGCGGCATCCAGGTCGAATCCGCCACACCCGCAGGCGCAGTGGTCGTAATCGGCGACTCGATCACCGACGGCAACGGCGCAACAATCGACGCGAATTCCCGCTGGCCCGACTTTTTGGCCGCCCGCCTGGCGCCGAGAAACGTAGCGGTGCTCAATGCCGGCATTTCAGGGGCACGTCTGCTCGGCGACCGCATGGGTGTCAACGCACTGGCGCGCTTCGACCGGGACGTGCTGAGCCAACCGCGGGTCAAGACTGTCATCGTGCTACTCGGAATCAACGACATCAGCTGGCCGGGAACGTCATTCGATCCCCATGGTGTTAGGCCATCGGCTGAAGCACTGATTTCCGGCTACCGCCAGCTTATCAATCGCGCACACGCCAGCGGCCTGCGCATCGTCGGTGCGACGTTAACGCCTTTCGAGGGCGCGCTGGCGGGCACGCCATTGGACAACTACTATCACGCGGACAAAGACAAGCTGCGCCAGGAAATCAATTTCTGGATACAAACTAGTGGCGAATTCGATGCCGTGATCGACTTCGACGCGTTGATAAGAGACCCCGCGCAGCCGACACGGCTCAAACCAAATTCGACTCGAGCGACCACCTGCATCCAGGGGATCACGGCAATAAGGCTATGGCTGACGCCATCAATCTGAACGCGCTTTTCCAGGCGGATTGAGCACATCCCATTTTTTCAAGAAAGGAGAACCCCATGAAAATCAATCTTTCAGGAAAGACTGCCCTCGTAACTGGATCAACGGCCGGAATTGGCTACGCCATCGCGAAAGGCCTGGCGCAGGCTGGTGCCGATGTGGTGGTGAACGGCAGAACGGCTACCGCTGTCGAACGAGCCGTTGCCGAGCTGACCTCTGAATGTCCACAAGCAATCATCCGCGGCGTTGCGGCCGATGTCGGCTCTGCTGATGGTTGCGCGGCACTGGTGGCTGCGCAGCCATCGGTCGACATCCTGGTCAACAACGTCGGCATCTACGGACCGCAGGACTTCTTCGAAATTCCGGATGCCGAATGGACACGTTTCTTTGAAGTGAATGTCATGTCGGGTGTGCGGTTGTCCCGTGCCTATCTGCCCGGCATGGTGCAACGTCATTGGGGCCGCGTACTGTTCCTGTCTTCGGAATCAGCACTGAACATCCCTGCCGACATGATCCACTACGGCTTCACCAAGACAGCAGTCCTTTCGATCTCACGCGGCCTGGCCAAACGCAGCGCCGGCACGGGCGTTACCGTCAATGCCATCTTGCCCGGTCCGACCTTGTCGGATGGACTCGAAGCCATGCTGAAGGAAGAGCAGAAGGCGTCAGGCCTGTCCATGGAAGAGACGGCAGCCGCATTTGTGATGAAGAATCGCCCCAGCTCGATCATCCAGCGCGCCGCAACCGTGGAAGAGGTGGCAAATATGGTCGTCTATGTCGCATCACCACAGGCATCGGCCACCACCGGCGCAGCGCTCCGGGTGGATGGTGGCGTGGTCGAGACAATCACTTGAAGTCCTGCAGATGGAGAAATAACGGGAGGTGAAAGAAATGAACACCCCTACGAAAAGCGATATCAATAGAGCGCCGGACCACCTGCGGGGGCTTTTGCGGCACTTTAGCGACCTGCGAGACGTTACCCACGGCAACGGCGCTGTCAGCAGGTTTGACAAGGAGAAGCTCTTTATCGCCGCTATTGACTACCTTGCCCCCTATGCTCGGCAGGCGCTTGACGAGATAAACAGTTTCCTGCTGTTGACGAGTGGGACAGTCACCGCCAGTGGTGTCTCCCAGTCGTTGGAAGGGGACCTGGCGGCAGTTTGGACGCTGAGCTGGCCCGAACAGGAACAGACTGGAATTCTCCCCGTTACCCTGGAGGCATTCTACGGACGCGGTTTCCATCATCCCCATCTGCGTGGTACTACCGTTGGGGTATGGCCCCTCAACGTCTTCAACGATTCCGATGCCGCAGCCGAACTCCCCACTCTGCGGGCGATCGCCGCAGCCGATCTGCATAATCTGGTCTTTCAGCGCGACTACCGCATCGTGCCGGCTATCACACGAGGCTGAAGCTACCGGAGGCGTTTTTTACAGTGATATCCCTCCTCACAAAGCGAGGAGGAATCTTCGAGGGGCAGACCTAAGCATTTGGCAAGCGTGAAAAAAAACCGAAAAGAGAAGTATCCAGCTCCAGGACCGGCCAAATACCTGCCGGTCAGGCTTGGAGACAGTTGCCCCTCACAATAGGAAAAAAATAGGTGAGGTGTCCCTGTATACCTCGCTCGCATACCTCGATTTCCTCAGTCCACACGCGGTTGACTTGAAGGTGGCCCATCCTGAGATGCTCAAGGCTACTCCATCAAAAGAGAATCCTCGATGTAGCGCTTGCGTTTGGCTGGCTTGAGTAATTGGGTATCGACCACCACCAGCCCATCGACGCAGTTGCCAAAATCCTGATCGACATTGAAGTCGAGAAAGATCACACCGCCCGCCGGACACAACTCGGTGTATTGTTTGTACAAGGTGGGGATGGAGGTGCCCATGGTGCTGAGCAGAGATTTGAGATGGATGAGATCCTGGAGGTAGTTGTCGCCCGCAAACGATCCAGCCAGATCGGTGACCGGTTGCGAGAAGCGAAAGGGGTTGCGGGAACAGGGGATGGCGCGGGGATCGGCGAAATAGAGTTTGTAGAAATAGATGAGCAACTCCTTGCCCATCTGCGGCATGCTGTTGCTGATGCTCACCGGCCCGAAAAGATAGCGATATTGGGGATTGCGGCGCAGGAAGGCACCAATGCCGTACCAGAGATAATCGAGGCTGCGCTTGCCCCAGTACTTCTGCTGGACAAAGCTGCGGCCCAACTCCAGCCCTTGGTCGAGGTAGGGAAACTGCTCTTTGTTGAAATGAAAGAGGCTGTGGCTGTAGAGTCCTTCGCAGCTTTTTTCCTGAACCACCGCACGGGCATCGGCGAAGCGGTAGGCACCGACGATTTCCAGGTCTTCCGCTGACCACAACACCAGATGCTGGTAATAACGGTCAAAGCTGTCCCTGTCCCGCCGTTTGCCTGAACCTTCACCAACCGCCCGGAAGGTGATTTCCCGCAGTCGGGCTATCTCGCGCAGCACCGGCGAGTTGTCCCCCCCAGCAAACAGATAGATTTCTTTGCCATCCGGCGTTGTTCCCAGTAACTCCCCGTCCTGCATCTTTTTCTTCAGTTCCACCCGCCGTTCCGGCCGGGCAATCGCGGTTTCGGTAGGAAAAATCCCTTTTTTGCCGGCACCTATGCGATAGAGATGTTTATGGAACAGGTCGATCTTGTCTTTTTCCCGGATTTTGAGACCATTGTAGGCGGCATAGGGGATGAGGCCGCCAATGGTCAGGGTCAGCGGTTTACGCTGCCGCCGGAACATCTCGCCGATCAGCATCA
>TBL_comb47_HYPODRAFT_10000418_pt1 | contig 56172 bp, 38 predicted proteins | sample TroBogypolimnion_40_FD_10682 | JGI IMG/M metagenome (IMG submission 10682)
GTTCCCCCAGAGCATGCTATTGCCGTTGAACTGGTTGGTCTTGACCATGAACCGGCCGTACCCGCCGTTATTGGCGTTGTTGCCGATCTGCACAAAGATGACATCGCCGGCGCTATAGTCAATCCCGCTGTCCCCGGGCCCATTAGGCATATTCGTTACCCCCGCATGGAGGCCGGGCACAAAGAACATGTGGGTCTGGAAATCGTGGTAGGTGGCTGACGGGTAGTCTTTGATGGTCACCGCATAGGTCACCGGGGTCGGGGAACTCAGCCAGGAATAGACCGGGTTAGCCGTATAGACGCTGAAGCGGCCATACTGGCCTCCGCCGTTCAACCCGATCAGGTTCAAACCCGTTTCGGTCGGCTTCAAGGCCATGGTCGGCGGAGGAACCGGGGGAACATTCGTCGGGATCGCTTGCAAAATGACGTTATCGAGGTTGAAATCCAATTCGTTGGTATAGTCCCCGTTGGACCACATCTTGACGTAAAAGCCGTTGACTTTGGTGATCCCTCCCAGCGTGAGTGGGATCGGGTTGGTGATCGAGACCCAACTCGTCGTCGCGCTGAGCGGCAGGGTGAAATAGGCCAGGTGCACCGTGCCCCAGCCGTCCGTGGTGAAACCGACATCGAAGTCCCGATAATCGCCATATTTGCTCGGCCCTGAGCTCGGGTCGATTTTGAAGCTCATGATCAGGTTGGTGTAGAGCGTACCATCCACGATGGTGTTGCCATCCCAGCCCCACTTGTTATCGAGCGTCATGAAGGTCATCGTCTGATCTCCCGACGCCCCCTTGTACGGTATCTGGAAGCGGGTGGAGCCGGAGGCGCTGTTGTTATTGGCGTCCTGCGTTCCGTCCCAGGCGATCGTTCCAAGGCCCCACCACTGGACCCATGACCACGGCGTGGCGGCGTCATACTTGAAGAGGTAGTCTTGGGCGGCCAACCCGGAGGTCGTCGAGCCTGCCACCAGCAGGCCGCAGGCGGCGGAAGCGAACCAATGTTGTAGTCTTTTCTGTTTCATACCTTCGTTTTCTATTCTGCTTTTCAGGAGATTACCGATGTTTGGGTAGGGATTGATGACCCAAGGGGGATCCGCATCGGAGTTCAGACCGGCCCTTGACACCGAAGAATCTCTCCCCGGCGTCGGCACAACCTTCTCCCTCTCGAACGCCCGTCAGCCGCAGGTAGCTGCGTTGTGGGGTGTTCTGGGAAGGAAACTTGCGCTTGATGTCAGTCATCCAATTTTTACCTAACCACCAATGTAGGATTCGTTTGGCTGGGGGTCAATCATGAAATTTTTCCTGAAATTCTCCGGCGCGATTTTACAAATCGGTGACATTTGCCGCGCGGTGGTGTTTCATACTGCGGGCGAAATGAAACGAGTCATGAAAGTCGCAATCCTCCTGGCCGGACTGATGCTGACCACCGCGAATCCGGCGGCGGCGGCCACCAACGACCTCACCGCCGCCCTGCAAAAGGGCCTCTTCGAGGAAGAGGCCAACCACAATCTCACGGCTGCCATCCAGGCTTACCAGGGCATTGCCGCCCGCTTTGACCAGGACCGGCGTCTGGCGGCCACCGCCCTCTTCCGTCTGGGCGAGTGCTACCGTAAACAGGGCGCCACCAACGACGCGGCCGCCCAATACCGGCGCATTCTGCGCGAATTTGCCGACCAGTCCCCCCTGGCCACCCTCAGCCGTCAAAACCTGGCCGGACTGGGTGTCCCCAGCGCCGAGGGCAATGGGACCGCCGTAGCGGAGGCGGCTCGCCAGGAGCAAAAACGGCTCCTGGCCGCGGAGATCGCGCTTGCCGAACGCAAGGCCGCCACCGAAACCAAGAAGCAAACCATGGGCATGGCCGACCAGTCCGCGGTGGACCTGGCGCAACGCGACGTGCTGGAATTGAAACGCCAACTCGCCGGTCTGGATGCGGCCCCCGAAAAGGCGGCTCGGCCGATGGATCCGTTCGCTGGCCAGGACACCAAAGACGGCGGCAGCGCCGTTACGTCGACTGAGGCGGAGGAGGTCACGCGCATCCGCGACCTCATCCAGAACAGCCCCGACCTTATCAATGCCAACCATGGTGGAGGCACGCCGTTATATCAGGCAGCGGGCCAAGGCCAACTGACGGTTGCGCGGTATCTCCTCGACAACGGCGCGGAGGTGAACGCGCGCGGACCGAGCCGCGCCACCCCGCTGTGCCAGGCGGCGGCGCTGGGACATCGGGCCATGGCGGAGATGCTCCTGGCGCACGGCGCCGAGGTGGACGCCGCCAACCAGAACGGCAAAACACCTCTCCACATCGCGGCCGCCGCCGGCTTCAAGGGCGTTGCCGAGGTTCTCCTCGCCCATAAGGCCGATGCCAACGCCCGTGACCAATTTGGCCAAACCCCGCTGCACCTGGCCGCCGAGGCTGGTCAGCCCGCCGTCATCGAATTGCTGCTCGCGAACCAGGCCGACCTCAATGCCAGGGATTATGGCCCGCCCAACCACGGTGAGCTCCGTCCGGGCGCAGGCACTCGTGGCGCTACCCCGCTGGTCGTGGCCGTCCTCCGCAAGCAACCTGAAGCGGTCAAGAGCCTCCTCGGGCATAAGGCCGAGCTTAATTTCACCTGCGAAGCCTACGACAATATGTACGCCAGCCCGCAAGGGACCCTGCGGGGCTATCCGTTGGCGGTCGCGGTGCAGGGGGGCGATGGCGGCATCGTCGACCTCCTCCTCAAAGCCGGAGCCGATCCGAATTCCCAGGGGGAATGGTATGAGAATGGCTTCGGGTTTGCTCCCTGCACACCTTTGCTGTTGGCGGTCTGGCAGGGCTTCGAACCGGCCGTCCGCTCCCTCCTCGCCGCCAAGGCCGATCCGAATGTCGCTGACCGGCTAGGTGCCACGCCGCTGCACAGCGCGGCCGGGCGCCATGCGGACGAAATTGTGCGACTTCTGCTCGCCAATGGTGCGGCGGTGAATGCTCAGGATCACCAGGGTCAAACCCCGCTCTTGCGGGCGTGCTTCAACCCTCCGGATGTGCCAGTGGCTTCCTTGCTGTTGGACCACCAGGCCGATCCGAATCTCAAATGGAAAACCGGGGATACGCCGCTCCACTCGGCCGTGTACGAACGGCGTAAAGACCTGGTCGAACTGTTGCTGGCCAAGGGCGCCAACCCCAATGTCCGCAATAACCAGGACGTTACCCCCCTGGACCAACTCAAGACCGCTTCGTCCAGCCCTGGCCTTGGTTTTCCGGCGCCACCCCGCCCTCTCCTTCCGAACCGTCCTCCCGGTTCCGGGTCCGACCAGCGGGCCGAGCTCAATGAGTTGGCGGACCTCCTGCGCCAGCATGGGGCGAGCCTGGACGTGCCGCGCCTGGACCGCATTGAGATCCGCCGCCCCTCCTCCGGGTTCTCGCAAACCGCCTTCCTCAAGGGCACCAACGACTACAACCACTTCACGCTTATGGAGTTGATCGCCATCCATTATGGCTTTGTTTCCCTCACGGCAGCATCGTCCCAGGGACACTCCTCTCCGGGTGGATTCGGAGGCCCAGGGGGCGGTTTGGGAGCCTTTGGAGGTCTTGAGTACAGCACTTCCGGCTTCGTCCTGGTTGATTCACTCAGCTTCCCAAACCTGGAGAAGATCGTCATCCGGCGTCCGACTCCCGATGGCCTGAACCGGACCACGATGCCCATCAACCTCTCTGACATCTTCCGCTCCGGGCTCTCCAATGTGAATGGCCGGGTCTGTGACTGCGCGCGCAACCCCGTCCTTGAATGGGGCGACGTGGTGGAAGTTCCTGAGGCCGACCATCCGATCAACACCGCCTGGCAAGGCCTGGTCGCCGACGACCGCCTCGCTCTCCACCAATGCCTGGATCGCCAGGTGCAAGTGACGATCAAGGGCGAGACGACCAACCTGGTGCTCAAGCTCATGACCCAGGAGCCCAGCCAGGTGCTCAGCAGGTACCCGAACACCGTCCGGGCTGGCCCCCCTTCGTTCACCCTGCTCGCGGTGTTGCGCAGCTCGGGGCTCTTGCGCGCCTCCTCCGATCTCTCGCGCGTGAAGGTCCGCCGCCAGGACGCCACCGGCAAGAAAGTGGAATTGAGCTTCGACTGCTCCGACGCCGGGGCCAGCCCCAACCTCTGGTTAAGGGACGGGGATGCCGTGGAGGTGCCCGAGAAGCCGTAGCGTTGGCATTTATCCCCAACCCGGCGATTCCGGCCCCCAGATCCCAACTCAGGTCAGCCACCATTAACCCGGTTGCTCGGGCTAAAGCGATCTGGTCCACGTCAAAAAGCCCCGGTCGGAACAACTCGCTCGGGAAACCGCTCCGGAAACTCGCTTGTGAAACGGCTCGGCCGCCGATAAGCTGGCCAGCCATGAAACTGCGATTTTCACGAAGGACTCCTGCTCCGTGCCGGCTGGCGATTTTGGCCCTCAGCCTCGCCGCCGCCAGTGCCCAATCACTGCCGCCCTTGCGACCGCCGTCGGTCCCGCTGGTGGCTTGCGACCCTTATTTCAGCCTCTGGTCCCCGGGGGACAAGTTGACGGACGTGGACACGACGCATTGGACGGGCAAGACGCAGAGGCTGGGGGGGCAGGTGGTCATCGATGGCAAACCCTTCCGCTTCCTGGGATCGGAGCGGACGGTGAACGCGCCGGCACTGCCGCAGACGGCGTTGGAGGTGCTGCCGACCCGGACCATCTATTCGTTCGCGGGGGAAGGGATTTCCTTGAAGCTGACCTTCATGACGCCCGCGCTGGCCGACGACCTGGAGGTACTGGCTCGGCCGGTGACATACGTGACCTTCGACGCGGCCTCGACCGACCAGCAAACGCACCAGGTCCAAGTGAGTTTTACCGCGTCCGGAGAACTCGCGGTCAATCTGCCCGATCAACTCGGGGCGGTGGCGAGAGTCGAAGGGGTGAGCGGCTTGACGGTCCTGAGGGCAGGTTCGACGGACCAATCGGTCTTGGCGAAGCGCGGGGACGATATCCGCATCGACTGGGGTTATCTCTACCTGGCCGCCCCCCAGTCGATGGTGAAGGCCGCGCTGGCAGGCACTGTCCCCGGCCAGACCCCGCCCGGCGGACAGGATGCCGCGACGGGGCAAGCGTCGGGCAGCTTGGCGTTGGCACTCACCTTGGATCTGGGGCCCGTTTCCACTCAACCGGCCAGCCGGTGGCTGATGCTGGCCTACGACGATCTTTATTCGATCCAGTACATGAAGCAGAACCTGCGTCCGTATTGGCGGCGCGACGGGTGGGAAGCCGCCGATCTGCTCAAGGCGTCGGCAGCGGAATATGACTCGCTGGGGCGCCGGTGCGAGGCCTTTGACGGCGAGTTCATGGCCGACCTGCGAAAGGCGGGTGGGGAGCATTATGCGCGCATCGGGGCGCTGGCCTATCGCCAGTGCTTCGCGGCCGGCAAGTTCGTCGCCGATGCCCAGGGCAAGCCCCTGCAATTCTGCAAGGAAAACCACAGTAACGGCTGCATCTCGACGTCGGACGTGTTCTACCCGATGGCGCCGCAGTTTCTGTTGTTCGGCCCCACGCTGACCAAGGCCTTCATGGTGCCGTTCATGAACTACGCGGCCTCGGAGCGTTGGAAATTTCCGTTCGCGCCACATGATCTTGGGCAATACCCCCATGCCAACGGCCAGCGCTACGGGGGCGGCGAACGCACCGAGGAGAACCAGATGCCGGTCGAGGAAAGTGGCAACCTGCTGCTGCTCTTCGGGGCGGTTGCCCAGATGGAAGGCAATGCGAATTTTGCCGGCCTGTACTGGCCCCAGTTGACCAAATGGGCGCTTTACCTCAAGGAGAAGGGCTATGACCCTGAGAATCAGCTTTGCACCGACGATTTCGCCGGCCACCTTGCCCACAACGTCAACCTCTCGGTCAAGGCCATCTGCGCCTTGGGCGCCTACGGGAAGCTCTGCGCCCTGAGGGGCGATCAAGCCACGGCTGATGAGTACCTCAAACTGGCCAAAGACTGCGCCACCCGCTGGACCAAGGAGGCGGATGACGGCGAGAAATACCGCCTCGCCTTCGACAAACCCAATACCTGGAGTCAGAAATACAACCTGGTCTGGGACCGCATCCTCGGCCTGGGCCTCTTTTCCGACGAGGTGCGCGCTAAGGAAATGGCCTATTATCGCAAGATCCAAAACCCCTACGGGCTGCCGCTGGACAACCGGAAGGAATACACCAAGCTCGACTGGACCTTGTGGACGGCGACGTTGACGCAGAACCGGGAAGATTTCGAGGCGCTGGTGGCGCCGGTCGACCATTTCATCCAGGAGACCCCCGACCGCTCGCCGCTCACCGACTGGTATCAGACCAAGACCGCGAAGAAGGTCGGCTTCACGGCCCGGCCCGTCATTGGCGGCGTGTTCATCCAGATGCTCTACGACCGGGCGGTGTGGGGGAAATACGCTGGGCGTGACCGGACGAAGGCGTCGGGGTGGGCCCCGATGCCCAAGGCGCCAGTCGTTCGCACCGTGCTGCCGACGGCGCGAGAGAGCGCGGCCACCTGGCGTTACACCACCGAACAGCCGGCGGACGGATGGTTCAAGCCGGATTTCGATGCCTCGGCCTGGAAGGAAGGCCAGGGAGGGTTCGGCACTCGCCGCACACCGGGCGCCACGATCCGGACCGAATGGAGCAGCGCCGACATCTGGCTGCGGCGGGAGTTCTCATTGCCGGCCGGCAAGACCGAGGGGCTCCAACTCAGTCTCCATCATGACGATGACGCCGAGGCCTACCTCAATGGCACGCTGGTCACCAAGACCAAGGGTTACCTGACCGATTACACCTCCATCCCGCTGACCGGCGCCGTTTTGGCCGGGGTCAAGGAAACCGGGAATGTGCTGGCGATTCATTGCCATCAAATCAGCGGCGGCCAGTATATCGATGCCGGGCTCGTGCAGGAGCAGCCGCCGGGGCAGCCGTAGCCGCGGTGGCGTCCGGCAATCCCCAGCGGGGCTGCCCGACCGGCGTGCTGGCTGAGGCTGCTGTCCGAAATGGCCAAAAAGCGGGAATACCGCGCCCCAAAACACTTAAGTCATCATGCGAGCGCGGCCTGGCTGTGGTAGGCCAGGCCGCGCGTCTCTGAGGTCGTTTACTCCGGGCCAATCACCCGGCTTTGTTTTCGTCGCTCTCGTCCACCACCAGATAGTGGCTAACCCCGCCGCGCCAGATGCGGAGCAAGGTCTTCTTCTCCGCCGGGTGCTCGGTCAATTTGACCGCTTCTTCGGCGTTCTTCACCGGCTTGTGGTTGATCTCCTGAATGATGTCGCCGGGGCGCAGACCGGCCTCGGCGCAGGCGGAATCGGGCTTCACTTCGGTAATGATGGCGCCCTTGAGACTTTCCGGGGCCTTCAATTCCTGGCGGACACGGCGGTCCAGATCGGAGACGGTTACACCGTTGAGGGTTCCGTTATCGTCGGTTTCGGCTTTCTTGGAATTATCGTTTTTGGCGAGTTCCTCTTCGCCGGGTCGTGCGCGCACCTTCACCTCGGACGTCCGGGAAGCGCCCTCGCGGAGGAACTTCAACGGGACGGTCTCGCCGGGTGTGGTACGGGCGACCTGGAGCCTGAACTGGCGGCTATCGGTAATCTTCTTGCCGTTGAACTCGGTGATGATATCGCCCTCGTGGAGGCCGGCCTTGTCGGCGGGGCTTTCGGGGGTCACATCGCCCACGAGCACGCCGGCGGTGTCCTTGAGCTTGAATTCTTTGGCGAGCGCGGGATCGAGGTCCTGCGGCACCAGGCCCAGGTAGCCGCGAGCCACCCGACCGTCCTTGATCAGGCTCTCCATCACGTCACGGGCGAGGTTAACGGGGATGGCAAAGCCGATGCCCTGGTTGCCACCGGAGCGGCTGAGGATGGCGGTATTGATGCCGATGAGCCGGCCATCCACATCCACCAGCGCGCCACCGGAGTTGCCCGGGTTAATGGCGGCGTCGGTTTGGATAAAGTCTTCATAGTCCAAGCCCAACCCGCCACCGCGGTTGGTCGCGCTCACGATGCCGCTGGTCACCGTTTGGCCGATGCCGAAGGGATTGCCTATGGCCAGCACCACGTCGCCCACCTCGATCTTGTCACTGTCGGCCAACGGCACGGCCGGAAGGTCGGTCGCGGAGACCTTGATGACCGCCACATCCGTCTTGGGGTCGCGCCCGATGACTTTGGCGGTGAAGTGGCGTCCGTCCTGCAAGGCCACTTTCACTTCGTCGGCCCCGTCCACCACATGGTTATTGGTGAGGATATAGCCGTCCTTGGAGACAATGACGCCTGAGCCGATGCCTTCCTGGCGCGGCGTGCGCAATTGCTGCTGCGGGATCTGCCCGCCGAACTGATCCCCGAAGAACCGCCGGAAGAAGTCGTCCATTCCCGGAGGTCCGTAATAGGGTGCGACATGGGCCTTGGTCGTCGTGAACACCTTGACCACGCCCGGACCGACGCGTTTGATGACCGGCGCATAACTGGCGCGCCCCTGGGTCTCCCGGTTGACGGGGCGCTCGTCCACCGCCAGGTTCACCGGGGGGTTGTGTCCTTCGTCCTTGGTTTTCTGGGTGAAGGCGAGGGCCGAACCCGCCAAGACCACTACGGCGCCCAAAGCCACGGCGCCCCACCGATTGTTCCACTGCTCAAATGTTCGTTTCATAGACTGCGTTTAATCTTCAGTTCTGGTTTTGTGCCTGTTCGCACTTTCTCTGATTCAATGGACAGCGGCCCCATGGCGGGGACCTTTCTGGAACATTACAGATTTGAAAGGCGCGAGCAGGATGATCCGAGACTAGGGCGAGGCGATGAGGCGATAGCAACGTTGGCCGGAACCGGCCCCAGCGATCGTGTCGGACAGGCTCAGAGTGGCGCCGGCCGCAGTGACGGATGACCCCAAGACCAGCCAGTTGGTCTGGAGCAGGTTGGTCTGGTATTCGACTTGAAAGACCACGCCGACGGCGGTTGGCCAAGTGAGCGTGAGGCCGTTGGTGGAGACTGCTGCACCCTGAAACCTGACCGCCGGTATTGGGGTGACGCTCAGGGCGTCTACGCCAAAATAGTTATGGTCGTTTTCCGCCCCGATTTGGAGGACGGTGCGCGGGGCCGGCGCTATGGCAGAGCTCTATAAAACCGCCTCTGGACGTTGAGGGCGTCCTGGTCGGTAAAGTCGAATGCCCCATTTGCCAACACACCGTTGGTGAGATCGCTCCAGTCCCAGAGATTGGTGGAGACCTGGAGCCGGAAGGGTAGACCTGACATCCCGGACAGGTGCAGGGAGAATCCCGTGTCTGGCTGAAAACCGGCCGCCAGCAGGGTGAAGGGCAGGTTATTGAACGCAGCCTCGAGGGAGAGCACTCGATAGAACCGCCGTCCGAAGCGTGTGGCGGTGGTATCTATGAAATCAAGGTAGCTGGTCAACAACGTGTCGGTATGGATGGTCGTCCAATTCATCGAATCCGACGCACCTTGGAGGACAAAACTCTGGCCGGGGAAACCGGTGACGCGGATCTGGAAGCTGCCGTTGGGAAGGCGCAGGGTGTGGGCGAGGTCAAGGGCGGGCGGTGGCGGCGGGCCATCGAGGGCCAGCGAAAAGCCAACCGCCAAACCACTGGGTCCGGCCACGACGATTTTGTAATTGAGGCCCGCCAAGGCGTAGAACGCAGTCTGATCCGTTCCGGTGGCCACCGGCGTGAGATCCCACAACACGGCGCCGGCATAGACGCCCAGCCCCAAGTCGCTGTAGCCGCTGGCCGTAGCCGTGACCAGCACGCTGCCACTGGCCGCGGCTGTCCAGGAATACCAAACGGTTCGGGCCGCCGGATCCAGTCCGTGGGAGGGCTCACCGAATTCGCGGGTGGCCCCCACGGTCGTGCCGGCAATCGTGAGGGAACTGCCCGACAGGGGGGTGGATTGGAGGAAGTTGTCGTTGATTGGGGGAGCGGGCGGGACGGGCGGCGGCACGAACAAGAAACCGACGGAGGCAGCGCCAAAACTCCCATTTACGCCGTCAAGAGAAAGCTGGTAGGTTTGCCCGCCCACCACGGGAAACGAGCTGGACGGAAGGACGCACCACTCGCCCCCATTCGTCACTGAGCCATAAGGAACGGGGGTCCACCACTCGTTGAACCATATTGAGTTGCTGGCGTAGAGGGTGAGATTGGTCACGGTGGATCCCGTGTAAACGGCGATCAGAGGTCCGATGGTCGGCCCCGGAGGACCCGGGTTCGGATTAATAATAACCACATCCTTAGGCTGGATCTGCCCGGTGGTGGCGTGGCTGGCGGGCTGGAGGGCGGCGGCATGGGGCGTTCGAGTGGCGGTCGCAGCCGCGGCCGAGAAGGCGGAGGTGGTGATCGTGACCGTGCCGGTGGAGGGCGCGGTCCAAGTCCACCACAGGGTCCGCCCGGTGGCGCCACCGGGCAGGGTTTCACCCGGTTCGGTGGTTGCCCCACTGTTATCGGCGGCGAGCGTCGCCGAAGCGCCGGTGATGGCGATGCGTTGGGCGAAATTATCGTTGGCGGGTTTCACCCGGACTTCCACCGGCTCGCTGGTGGTGGTCAGGCCATGCTGATCGAGGGCCTGCAACCAGAGGTGATGACTGCCTGCCGGCACGTTCCGGTAATCCATCTGGAACGGAGCATTCGTCACAGTGGCCAGGAGGTTGGTTGCGTCGAAGAAACTGACGCTGACTACCGCGCCGTCCAGGTCGATGGTGCGGGCCACGATCTCAAAACTGGCCGCAGAGGGGAAGACGGACCCGGCGGCGGGACTGGCGATCTGAGCCTTGGGCACCACCAAGGAGAGCGTGAAATCATCGGGCAGCCACGCGGCGCCCGCCACGCCGATGGCATACTCGGTGCCGGCGACGGCGGAGAAAACCAGGTCGTCGAAATTCGCCCCGTTTGGCGGTGCTACCACCGTCAGGCTGGAGACCCTGCCACCACGGCAGACGGTGATGGGCCGGGTGGGGCAATGGACCCTGACCGTCCCGTCGGCGGGTGCCACCCAGGAGTACCACACGGAACCATCCACGAGCCAAGGAGCAAAACCCGGCTCACCCGGCTCGAGGCTGGCCAGGAAAGTGGTGCCATGCACCGTGGGGTTCATCCCGAGGAGCACACCTCGTGAGTCGAAGGCATCGTTGGCCGGAGGCGGGATGGACGAGAGGTTCAGCGTAAAGAACCCACCGCTGCCACCTACGGCGATCTGGTAGGGAATCCCCGCAGCCGCGACGAAGGAAACGCCGGACGTGCTGTTGGTCCCGACAGGGGTCAGCGCGGCGACATTTGTTCCCGTGAAGGCCTCGACCAGGGGGGTAAAATTGGTGCTGGTGGCGGTTACGGTCGCGAAACTGCGGGTTGGCGCCGTCCAGGAATACCAGACCGAGTGGCCGCCGGGGTCGCCGGCGGGTTGGGGTTCGCCACTTTCCCGGGTCGCCGTGCGGTTGTCGCCATGGATGACCACGTTCGTGCCCGTAAGCGGGGTGGCGTTGGCAAAAGCGTCGTTGTCCGGCCGAGGCGTGAAGTTGAGCGCAAAGACGACGGACCAATCGACGTTCCATTTCCCGTCCGCCGAGATCGCGTAACTGGTCCCCGCCTGGACGTCAAAGGCCAGGTCATTGATCTCATCCCATGGACCGCCCACCTGGCCGGGCAGGAGGGTCAGGTTGGAGACCGACGAGCCGGTGTAGACGTGGAGGATGGGGAGGGTTTCCGTGGCCTGGGTGGCAAAGGTCACGACTCCGGCTTTGGGAGCGGTCCAGGTCCACCAAATGGACTGGCCACCATAATAGGCCACCAACGGCTCACCCGGCTCGGAGGTAGCCCCGAGGTTGTTCCCGAGGACCAGGTGGTTGGCATTGGTGATGGCGGTGCGATGGGCAAAGGTGTCATTGGCCGGGGGTTTAAGGATATCCAGGGAAAAGGCGTCATTACCCCCGGCACCCGCGCCGTCGAGCGCGATCACATAATTGGAGCCGGCTTGGGCGGAGAAAGCGGCGCTTCGCCAATAAGCGTTGCTGGACACGAGGGTCAGGTCGGCAAGGTCTGAGCCGGTGTAAATCGCCAACCAGGGGACGAAGGCTCCGTAGGTGTCAAACACGACCGAATACCGGTCGGAATCCGGCGCAGTCCAGGAATACCAGACCGACATGTTACCGGTCTGCCCGTCGTGGTTGGGCTCAGAGGGTTCTTCGGTCGCACCCGCGGTCGAGCCGTTCGTATGAACCACCTGGCCGAAGAGCGCAATGCGGTCGCGGAAGTCGTCATTGGGGGGACTGACCCAGACGGAGACCGCCGACGAGGTTCGGGAGTGTCCCGCGTCATCCGTGGCCACGGCCGTGATCGACCACACGCCTCCGGGCGCATTGGTCCAGGCGAGAGTGTGGGGTGGGTTGGTTACGATGCCGAGCGAGACGTCGTTGCGGAAGAACTCGACCCGACGCACGGGTTGCTCGGCAGCCGTCACGTCCGCCACCAGGGGAATCGTGCTCCCGGTCACGAAATGGGCCCCGTCGGCGGGGCTCACCAGGCGCAGACCCGAGAGCACCAGTTGCAGCACCACGTCGTTTTCCGATCCCACGGCCGCGAAATTGTAGGTAGTGCCGGCCGAGGCATCAAAGTTGACCGTGGCATAGCCGCCGGCCACCGCCGTGAGGTTCGAGACGGAATCACCCGTATAGACACCGAGCGCGGTGAGCACGGTGGTGGTGGAGAGGGTTACGCGCCCGGAGAGCGGGGCCGTCCACGACCACCAAATCGAGTTCCGCCAGGGAGTCCCCGCGATGTTCGGTTCACCCGGTTCCGAGGTGGCCGCTACATCTGAATTGGTTAGCGATATCCAGGCGCCGCTCAACCCGGTGCGCGCGGCGAAATGGTCGTTGCGCGGGGGCGGGTATTGGACCGTGATGTTCACCGGGGGCGAACTGCGGGTATGGCCTGAGCTATCTGAGCCGACGACGGTGAGCGCGTAATTACCCGCCGGCACCTGGTGCCAAGCCACCCGGTACGGAGCATGACGGGCCGTTCCGATAAGGAGGTCGTTCGCGAAGAATTGGACCTGCTGCAACCGACCGTCAACGGGCGTGGCCACCGCCCCCAATACGAGGTCATGCCCCGCGAACAGGGTCCACCCTTCGGTCGGCGTGACGATCCGCAGCGTGGATAAGGTGAGGTTCAAGGCCACGGTATCTCCGAGCCCGGACACGGCGATGGCGTACGTGGTGCCGGCGGTGGCGGCGAAGGAAGCGGGCGATCCGCTGGCGATGGGCGTCAGGGACATGAGGTCTGCCCCAGTAAACACGTCGATGAATTGGTTCCAAAAACAGTCGATGCGGACGTACCCTGACCTGGGGGCGGTCCAGGACCACCAGAGCGCGGGCATCCCGTTGTTGATCGGGGTGCCAGGCTCGATGGTCGCCAGGGCGATGGGCTCGCTCAAGGTAATCTGGGTACCGGAGATCGGGAGGCGGCCGGCAAAATGATCATTGACCGGCTCCGGCTGGAAACTCAGGTCCAGTTCGAAGGGGCCCGGCTGTAGGGGGTCAACCGGGCTGTCCACCGCGATCTGGTAGCTGACACCTTTCTCCGCCGTCACGACCCATGAGGCCGGGTATTGAGAAAGAGCGGGTGCCGGCGTGAGATTAGTGAGCGCGCTCCCGGTATAGACTCCGACCAGCCAGTTGGCGCCCCCGGCACTGCTGGGCGTTAGAGTGAACTGGCCGGCCGAGGGAGCCGTCCACGACCACCACAGCGACGCGCTGCCCGGCGTGCCCGAGTGGTCGGGTTCGTCGGGTTCGCGCGTGGCGCCCCGGTTGTCCGCCCGCACCCTCAGGTGGTTCCCGGACAGCGGCCGGCGCGAGGCGAAATTGTCATTGGCGGGCGAGGTGGCAAACCTCAAGCTGAATTCCAGGTCGCCGGTCTCGCCGTCGGGGCCGTCCAGGGCGATTTGGCAGACCTGCTGGGCCGCCACGGGGAACCGCAGCGCGCTTCCATCCATCCCACTCGTGGAGGCTACCTCGGTGAGGGCGTTGAGCGCATCCCCGCCATACACGGCCAGCGAGGGTTGAAAGCTGCTGGCGGAGGCATCGAGCGTCACCACGCCGGCCGCTGGGGCGGTATAGGTCCACCACAGGGAATGGGCCGCAGGAAAACCCGCGTGGTCCGGCTCGTCCGGTTCGGCCGAGGCGAGCGCATTGGAGGCGCGGATGGTGCTATCAGTACTTGTGATTTGGGCGCGCGCCGCGAAATCGTCATTCGCGGGGACCACCGTAATGGGGATCAGGTCTGAAACGGTGGTCGCGCCCGCGTTGTCGGTCGCCACGGCGAACAGCCCATGCTCGCCCAGCGGCACGTTGAACCACCAGGCCCTGAACGGCGCCGTTCCGGAGGAAGTCAGCCGGTTTGTTCCTTCGTAATAGTCCACTCGGACCACCTTCCCATCCGGATCGGTGGCACTGGCGCTCAAGAGCACCTTGGTCCCGGCGGGGAACGTGGCGGCTGGGGTTGGCGCGGTGATACTCACGCGGGGGGGAAGCGTCCTGGTCGCCGAACCACGAAAAGCGGCGACCAGGGGTGCGGTGTGGTTCATCACCAGGGCGTTGTCGGCGGCGTTGACCAGGCCGTCTGGAACCCCGAGAGGAACGCCTTCAAAACTGAGGTCCGGATTCGAGAAGAACGGAAGGCGATGGCCGGAGAAGGCTTCCACGGTGCTGAAGAGCGTGTCGTTGGCCCAGAATGAATAACCGTAGGCGTAGGGGAAGGCGCCGACGCTGTCGGCGAAGGGACGTTCCAGTTGACAACCAAAATTGAAGCTCAGGGCGACCGGAAGATAGTAATTGCCCGTCAAGTAGGGCCGGCGCACGAGACTGAAGGCGTTGTCGGCGGACGGCCCTTGCAGGCCGTAGAACCACCAATCGCTGCCCGATTCGGTAATCAGGCAAACGAGATCCGCGTTGAACTGATCGCGCAACCGGTGGGCCTGTGCCAGAATGCCCCTGCCGGGATTGCGCAAGCGGGCCAGGTCATTGGAAACACTGCCGGATTCCACGTAGTTTATCCGGGCAGCCAACGCCAGTTGGAGGCGGACGCGGACGAGGCTGTTCTGAAACACGGTATTGGCCTCGACCATGGCGGCATCGATTTGGTTGAGCATGGCGAGGGTCCCGCCGGCCCCTGCGCTCGCTTGCGGGGTGTAAAGCATGAGCACCCGGACCACCGAAACAGGCTGGACCGAGTCGGCGTGGGCGGGTCCGGTCAGTCCCAGCAGAAGACAGCCCCACAGGGCCAGGCGGTAAAGAACCGAGCCCGGTGTCGGGCTCCCAGAGCCGTGAGAGCCAACCAGAACCATTCGTCGCGGACGGAACCGCTCCACTTTCAGGGCGCACACGCCTTCGATGTCATTAGGGCGTATCATCTCAGCCGGAGCGACTCTGCGCCCGGCACCGGGAAAAGTAAACCATGAAATTCAGGCATGAGAATTACCTTCAAACTGGCGACCTTCGAGAAGCGCCTGAACGGGAAATAGGGGCACCTGCGCACTGATAAAGATAAAGAAACTCATAGGAGCGCGGATGCCTTCATCCGCGAGCATTCCGTGGCCCCGTTAGCGGTTTTGCCTGTCCCGGCATAGACGAGGGATGCCGGAATTCTGCGGCCCCTGCAGGGTCGGTGGGAAACCGGGGCGGAAGATCCCAGCATCGGCGTTGCTTCGCTCGGTCCCCCCGTGGCTAGTAGCTCACAAGCCCGCGGCTTTGTCCGGCGGGGAGGCGTGAGTCGCACGTGGTCATTGGTGCTGGCGGGGACGCAACATGAACGGTATTTAATGTGGCGTTCACGACCCATTAATCAAATGGTGTTAGGATTGAGTTCGTTGAGATATGCGACTCTTGCTGGTAGAAGATGAGAAGAAGCTGGCCGACTTCGTGGCGCGGGGATTGCGGGCGGAGCGGTTCGCGGTGGATGTGGCCTATGACGGCGACAGCGGGTGGGATTTGGCGTCGAGCGTGGATTACGATGCGATCATTCTGGACCTGATGCTGCCGGGGCTCAATGGGACTGAGTTGTTGCGCCGGCTTCGCCGCCGGGGCGGCACCGCTGCGGTGCTGGTGCTCACGGCCCGCGATGCCACCAACGACAAGGTCGAGAATTTTGAGGCCGGCGCGGATGATTATCTGACCAAGCCTTTCGCGTTTGCCGAGTTGCTGGTGCGGATCAAGGCGCTGCTGCGCCGACCCCACGCCAACCGCAACGATGTGCTGCGCGTGGCCGATCTGGAGGTGGACCGCCTGACCCAACAGGTCCGGCGCGCGGGCAAACGCATTGAACTGACCGCCAAGGAGTACGCCCTGCTCGAATACCTGGCCGCCCATGCCGGGCGGGTGCTCTCGCGGACGATGATCGTTGAGCATGTATGGGACGAGAGCTTCGAGGGCTTGACCAACATCGTGGATGTCTATGTCCGCCATCTGCGGGAAAAAGTGGACGAGCCTTTCGCCCATAAACTGATCCACACCGTCCGCGGCGCCGGGTATTCCCTCGGGGAAGGGGACGCGGAATGAACGTTCGCTCGCTCAGGTTCCAACTGGTCGTCTGGTACGCGGTTTTGCTGACCGCCGGGACGGGCCTGTTGGGGGTGGGCACCTATTTTGTCATGGCCCGCTCGTTGATGGGGGCGCTGGGTGAAACCCAGACTCGGCGCGCCCGCCAGATTGGCCAACTGCTCGGGGAAGCAATTGCCAGCGGTCACGCGGCGCGCGTGGGTGAGGAAATCGAGGCGCGCTATGCACCGGGTCAGAATAACCGTTTCGTGCGGATCACGAAGGAGGGTGGCGCCTTGCTTTATCGGTCGGAGGCGCCGCGCGACCTGGCTTTTGCGCCGGCCGTCGTCCCAATGCCGGCCTGGCCGCGGGGTGAAGAGACGGTCCGTGAAACGCCGCTACCGGCGGGGGGAACCGTCCTGATTGCCGCTCGGGTGGTTCTGGCCCCCGACGGCACTCGCTGCCTGGTCGAAGCGGGCGCGCCCACTGACGACGTGCAGGCGAACCTGAACCGTTGGATCGGGGTGCTCGTGGCGATGCTGTTGCCCGTCAATCTCAGCGCCCTGGGGGGCGGGTGGTGGTTGGTCAAGCGCGCGCTCTCGCCGGTGGACAAAATCACCGCCAGCGCGGAACGGATCACCACCCATAACCTGAGCGACCGTCTGCCCGTCCCGCCGACGGGTGACGAGATCGAGCGGCTATCGCTGGCGGTGAACCGCATGATCGAGCGGCTGGAACATTCGTTTCAGCACTCGCGCCGGTTTGTCGCCGACGCCTCCCACGAGCTGCGCACGCCGCTGACGGTGTTGCGGGGCGAGTTGGAGGGACTCCTGGGCGAGCCGGGCCTGGCCCCCGAATGGCGGGATCGCCTGGGCAGTGCCCTTGAGGAGGTCGAACGNCTCGGCAATATCGTCGCGGGGCTCTTCGCCATCTCCCGCCTGGACGCCGGCGAGGCGGCCGCGGAGTGGGTTAAGTTCGACTTGGCGCAACTGGCCGCCAGCACCGCCGATCAGATGACCCTGTTGGCCGAAGACAAAAAGATCACCCTGACCTGCAACGGAGTGCTCGGCGTGTGGATGGAGGGTGACCGGGCCCGCATCAAGCAGGTTGTGGTGAACTTGCTCGACAATGCTATCAAATATACGCCCCAAGGTGGCGCCGTAATTCTCAGCGTGGAAGCCCAGGATCTCAAGGCGCGACTCGAGGTGGCGGATAACGGGATCGGCATTCCGCCCGAGGCCCTCCCGCGAGTCTTCGACCGCTTTTTTCGGGTCGACAAGGCTCGGTCTCGCGAGCAAGGCGGCGCCGGGCTGGGCCTCTCGATCGTGCAGTCGATCTGCGCGGCCCACCACGGACGGGTCGAGGCGACGAGCGCCCCCGGCCAAGGTTCCAAATTCCGCGTCGAGTTTCCGCTCTGCGCCTCCGCCCCAAACCATCCAGACCATTCGGCAGACCATGAAGCAGGCTCATAAATACTCGATCACGGTCCTGGTGCTCCTCACTGCGGTTTCCATTCCGGTGTGGCGCGCCTCGATTAGCCGGGCGACCGTGCAGGCGCCGGGGACTTCCGCACTGCCCGTCGTGGCAGTGGCCCGGGTCAACCGAGAAGACCTCTTTAACGAGGTGACCATCCCCGCCGAGTTCCGTCCTTACACGGAAGTGAACCTGCATGCTAAAGTCTCCGGCTATGTCCAGCAGATCAGCGTGGATATCGGCGACCGGGTCAAGGCCGGCCAACTCCTGGCCACGCTCGAAGTGCCCGAATTGCGCGACGAGGTGGACCGAGCCTCGGCTGCGCAAAAGAAAGCCGAAGCCGACTACCGGGATGCCCATCTGGTATTCTCACGCCTGGAGGCGGTCAACCGNGACCACCCGGGCCTGGTGGCTCAGCAGGATTTGGACACCGCCGAAGCCAAGGAGCACAGCCTGGAGGCCGGCCTNGCCGGGGCGAAGGCGGAGGTGCAGCGGATCAAAACGCTGCTCNGCTATGCCGTCATTACCGCGCCCTTTGATGGCGTGGTNACTCGGCGGTTTGCCGATCCCGGCGCACTCATCCAGGCTGGCACGGCNTCGCANACGCAAACCCTGCCGCTGGTGCGCCTGTCCGACAATTACCATCTNCGCCTGGATTTCCCGGTTTCCGTNGCCTACGTGAAGGACGTCCGGCAGGGTGACCCGGTCGAGGTNCGCGTTCAATCTCTCAACGGNCGGCANTTTACAGGGGCCATTTCGCGTTTCAGCCAGCGAGTGGATGATGACACGCGCACGATGCTCACTGAAATCGAGGTCCCCAATCCGCAGTTGGAGTTGGTGCCGGGCATGTACGCCGAAGTNGTGCTGAAGGTGGAGAAGCGGTTAGGCGTCCTGGCCATCCCCATCGAGGCGGTTTCGTCCGAACAGAAAACCACCGTTTATGTCATCAATTCCCGCCAGGAGATGGAAGAGCGCGCCGTGTCGATCGGCCTGCAGACCGCCACCCGGTATGAGGTAACCGGAGGCCTGAAGGAGGGTGATTTGGTGCTGGTTGGCAGCCACCCCGGACTTAATCCTGGCCAGAAGGTGGAAGCCAAATTAACCGGATCTTCAAAGCCATGAATTCGCTGTCCCCCGAACAATTGGAAGCCTTGCGCCGACTGGATGCCTGTACCCTGGCCAATGCCATCGAGACCTTCCATGAACGCCTGCGCAATGAGGGTTTTGTGGACCATACCGTGCGCTGCCTTTTTCCGCGACTGCAACCGATGGTCGGCTACGCCGCCACCATTAAGATCCGCGGGTCCGCCCCGCCGATGACGGACGGTTTGTATTCCGACCGGACCGACTGGTGGGACTACATTCTCTCGTTGCCGGCGCCCCGGGTGGTAGTGGTTCAGGATGTGGCCACGCGTCCGGGGCTTGGGTCGCTGGTGGGTGCGGTGCATGTGAGCATTCTCCAGGCCCTACACTGCATGGGGGTGGTGACCAATGGGGCGGTGCGGGATATCCCTGCAGCCGAAAGCGCTGGTTTCCACCTTTTTGCCGGGTGCGTATCCGTTTCGCACGCGTATGTTCACATCGTGGAGATGGGCCAGCCGGTCGAGATCGGCGGACTCAAGATCCAATCCGGCGACTTGTTGCACGGGGACTTGCACGGGGTCCAGAGCATCCCGCCTGGCCTCGCCGCCGGTTTGCCGGCGGCCGCCGCGCAGATCACAGCCCAGGAGCAGGCGTTGATCGCGTTATGCCGGTCCTCGGAATTCTCCCTGGCAAAGTTGCGCGCGGCAGTGGCGAAGCTCTCGATCAACCCCGCGGATTACTAACTCCATCGTTTGATTATGTCGCGTTTCGCCCTTCGCTACCCTTATCTCATCGTGGTGATTTGCCTCATCGTCTGCGTGGTGGGAGTCACGACCCTGCTGCGGTTGCCAGTCGATTTGTTCCCCCCCATTAATATCCCGGTGGTGGTGGTGGCCACTTTCTATTCGGGGATGCCGCCCGAGCAGATTGAGAACGACATCACGGGGCAGTTTGAGCGGATGTTCACGCTCGCCTCGGGGATCGACCACATGGAGTCGCGTTCGTTGACCGGGGTCAGTCTGATCAAGGTCTATTTCCAACCCGGTTCGAACCCGGATTCGGATGTGAGCAGCATCGCCAACCTGGCGATGGCCAGCCTGCGCTACCTGCCCCAGGGGACACTGCCGCCCATCGTTATGAAGTTCGATGCCGCTAGCCTGCCGGTCTGCCTGGTGACGTTGAAAGGGGAAGGTCTGAGCGAATCCCAACTCAGAGATCTGGGCCAGTTTACGGTGCGCAACCAGATGGCTGGGATTCCCGGCGCGTCGGTCCCACCCGCCTTCGGGGGACGCTATCGCCAGATCATGGTGTATGTCGATCCGCTCAAGTTGGAGGCGCACCAACTGAGCGTGATGGATGTGGTGCGCTCGGTCAACGAGGCGAACCTGATCCTCCCGGCCGGCGATGTGAAGATCGGCCCCTTCGACTACAACATTTACGCCAACAGTCAGATCAATGCGATGAAGGACATCGATCTGGTGCCGTTGAAGACCGTTGGCCAGGCGTCCGTCCTGGTGGGCGATGTTGGCAGAGCGCAGGATTCCTCCCAGATTCAATATAACAAGGTGCGCATTAACGGCCAGCCCTCGGTGTACGTGCCGGTCTTGAAACAGGGCGGCGACGCCAACACCATCGCCGTCGTCGACGGCGTCAAGGCGGTCGTTTCGAAGCTGCTGGACGTGCCGAAGCGGTTAGTGACTCAGGTGGTGTTTGACCAGTCGGTCTTCGTGCGTACCGCGATTGAAACGTTGGTTCATGAGGGGGCCATCGGGCTCGTGCTGACGGGCTTGCTGATTCTGATTTTCCTGGGCAGCCTGCGGGCCACCACCGCAGTGTTTCTTTCGATCCCCCTTTCCGCCTTGGCGGCGTTTATCGCCCTGGGTCTGGGCGGCAGCACCGTCAATTCCATGATCCTGGGTGGCTTGGCGCTCGCATTTTCGCGGTTGATCGATAATTCCGTGGTGGTGCTCGAGAATATCTTCCGCCACCTGGAGATGGGGGAGGCTCCAGAGGTCGCCGCCGAGCGGGGCGGGCAGGAAGTGGCCCTGCCCGTGTTGGCGGCCACCCTCACGACGGTGGTGGTGTTCTTTCCGGTGACCTTCCTTTATGGGGTCAGCCGGTTCCTTTTTTCTGCCCTGGCGCTCTCGGTCGTCCTATCGCTCTTTGCTTCGTACTTTGTGGCGATGACGGTCGTGCCGCTTTTCTGTGCCAAACTGATCCGAGGCCAGGTTCAGCACGGCTCGGGTGCGGCGAGCGGCCCCTCGGGATGGGGGGCGGGCTTCCATGCCTGGTTCAACCGCAGGTTTCACCGAATGCTCGACCACTACGAAGGAACGCTCCAACTGGGGCTGTTGCGTCCGCTGTCGACGGTGCTCGGGATCACCGGCTTGTTCGTGTTGAGCCTGACGCTCTATCCGCTGATCGGCCAATCCTACTTCCCCCGGACTGATCCAAGTCAGTTCGTCGTGAGTGTAAAGGCGCCCTCCGGCACCCGCCTGGAGCTCACCGACGGCTTGGTCGGTCGAGTCGAGGAAGTCATCCGTGCGGTCGTGCCCGAGCGCGAGCTCAAGATCATCGTCTCGAATATTGGCACGACCCCGGGGTTTAACTCCATCCTCAATCCCAACTCCTGCCCGAGCACCGCCACCGTGCAGGTAGGGCTCAACGAGGGCCACCGGCTGAGCAGTTACGCGTACATGAACCTGGTGCGCGAGCGGTTACGGCGGGAGGTGCCGGAAGTCAGTGCGTATTTTCAGACCGGCGGCCTGGTGGACGCCATTCTCAACCAGGGCGTTCCCGCGCCTTTGGATATCCAGGTCAGCGGCATGGACCTGCAGGCGGCACACCGCATCGCTTCCCAGATCGCCCAACAGGTTCGCGGGCTGCCGGGCGTGAGCGATGTGCTGGTGCCGCAGGACGTGGATTACCCAGCCCTCAAGCTCGACATCGATCGGGAGCGGGCCAGCCAACTGGGTATCGGTACCCGGGAAGTGCTGGCCAGCCTGATTACGGCGCTGACCTCCAGCGGCATGATCGCGCCGAACTACTGGATCGACCCTAAAACGGGCAACAATTATTTGTTGACGGTCCAGTACCCGGAGAATTCCGTGAAGAACCTCGCCGACCTCGGCTCGCTGCCCTTGCGGGCCGCCGGGCTCAAGCATCCCACCCGGCTGGATTCCGTCGTGCATATCTCGCGCGTGTCGGCCCCCACGGAGGTTGACCATTACCAAATTCGGCGCACGGTGGATGTTTATGTGACACCGTCCGGAGAAGACTTGAGCCGGGTTTATGCCGGAGTGGAGAAGATTGTCAGGCAGACTCCCTTGCCGCCCAACCTGGTGGTGAACGTCCGCGGGACGGTGCAGGCCATGCGCGCCTCCTTCAAGAGCTTCGGCTTAGGATTGATTCTCGCGACCTTGCTCGTCTACCTTATCCTGGTGGCCCAATTCAAATCGTTCGGGGATCCGTTTCTGATCCTGCTCGCGGTGCCGACCGGGCTCACCGGGGTCTTGATCATCCTGTTCGCTACCGGCACTACGCTGAACGTGATGTCCTTGATGGGGATCGTCATGATGGTCGGGATTGTGGTCTCCAATAGCATATTGATCGTCGAGTTTACCAACCGGCTTCGGGCAGAGGGGTGCCCGTTGGCACAAGCGGTTTCCATGGCCGGTCGCGTGCGCCTGCGTCCTGTGCTGATGACTTCGCTGGCGACGCTGATAGGGCTGCTGCCGATGGCCGCCAAACTCGGCACTGGCAGCGAGGCCTACGCGCCGCTGGCTCGCGCCATCATCGGCGGGTTGGCCGTGTCCGTCGTGCTTACGGTGTTTATTGTGCCGTGCGCGTATTATTTGTTTTATCGCCGAAAGGACCAACCCAAGAGGACCGAAACCATCAGCCCTCTGGTGGCGTGACTCCATCCGAGGAGAATTCGCTGGGCGCCGGACTTCCAACCACAAAACAATGATGACAAAACCTCTTCGAGCCTTCGGGCTGATCGCCGGTGTTGCTGCCTGCGGTCTGGCTTTGGCGCAAGACCCGCCGCAACTCAGCCTGGAGCAGGCCCACGAAGCCGCGGTGCGGAACCACCCCCAGATTCGAGTGGCCGATCTGCGGGCCCTGGCGGCGCGGCAGGTCACGCGTGAGGTTCGAGCGGGGTTCTTTCCCAATCTCTCCGCCAGTGTGGTGGCCGTGGGGACCACCGAGGATAACACGCGCCTGGCGGCCATTGGCGGGCTGAACAACCCCGCCATCTACGATCGGAATGCCGAGGGACTAATCCTTTCGCAGCTCATCACGGACTTTGGGCGAACGGCCAACCTGACGGGGAGCGCCAAGCTCCGCGCCCAGGCCCAGGCCGACACTGCGCAGGCCACCCGTCAGCAAATCCTGCTGGCGGTGGACGGCGCCTTCTTTGCCGCGCAGCAAGCCCAGGCGCTCACTCGCGTGGCGGGGCAGACGGTGCAAACCCGGCAGATCTTCCTGGAGCAGGTCACGGCCCTGGCCACCAACCAGATGCGCTCGGAACTGGATGTCAGCTTTGCGCGAGTCAACCTCGAGGACGGTCGATTACTCCTGAGCAAAGCCCAAAACGATTTGGAGGCTGCCTTAGCCCAACTCTCGAACCTGATGGGGCTGAGGGAGACGGGAAGCTACCGGCTGGTGGAGGAGTCCTTGCCGGCGCCGTTGGGGACCAATGTCTCCGAGTTGGTGCAGCAAGCGCTTGCCTCGCGGCCCGAGTTGCTCAGCTTTCGGCATCAACGAGAGGGGGCGTTGAAATTTGCCCGGGCCGAGCAAGCGGCGCGCTACCCCACCATCTCCGCCGTGGGTGCCGCCGGGGTTATCCCCATCCATGATCCGCAATTGCGCGACGGCTATGCGGCTGCGGGCTTGATGCTCAGCCTGCCCCTCTTCGCCGGGGGCTACTATTCGGCGCGGCAAGAGGAGGCCGAGCTCCAGGCTCGCGCGGCCGAGGAGGGCCTGCGCGGCCTGGAGAACGATGTCATCCGCGACGTGCGCCTGGCGTGGCTCAATGCCCAAAACGCCTTCGAACGCCTGCGCATCAGCGGGCAACTCCTGGAGAACGCCCAACAATCCTTCACCTTGGCCAAGGCGCGTTATGACAATAAGATCAGCTCGATCGTGGAATTCAACCAGGCGCAACTTAACCTGCTCGCGGCGCAAATCACGCTGGCGAGCACCCAATACGAATACCTGGTGCGCCGTTCGGCCCTCCGCTTCCAAACGGGCGCGCTGCGGTAGCCGGTACCAACCGTGATCACGTTGTCGCATGCCAGACTTTCGCTGCCGCCGCTGGTCGCGCGTGAATTGCTCGGCGCGGGGCGGCGCAAGTCCTTCTTCTGGCTACGCGGGGGGCTGGCGCTGGTGGCAGGGATTCAGGGATATGAAATGCTCAACCACGGTGTGGTGGTGCCGTCGGGATCGACGGGTCCGGGGGCAGGCGGCGGCCCGGTGTTGCACCACATGGCAGAATTGCTGTTTATGGTGTCCCTGCTCATGGGTTTTATGGGTGCCGACAGCATCAATCGGGAACGGCGAGAAGGCACGTTGGGACTGCTGCTGTTGACGGGGTTGACGCCGATGCAGGTCGTGCGCGGCAAACTGCTTTCGTGCGGGGTGACCTCGTTTCTGGTGCTGTTGGGCGCGCTGCCGGCATTGATGTTCCCGGTGCTGATTGGGGGCGCGCGCGGCTCCGACGGGGTGATGATCGGGCTGGGGGTATTGAACGCGATGTTCGTCTCGCTGGCCGCTGGTCTCTGGATGTCGGCGCTGGTGCGTGAGCAGCGCTATGCTCTGCTGGCGACGCTGGTATTGGTGGGAGCCCTGGCCTTCGGTGCGCAGGTCATCGGGGTAGCCGTGTTGGGCGCCCGGGCGGTGGATACGATGCGCCTGTTCGGCTTGGGTGGCTGGATCACCGCGGCGAGTCTGCCGCAGCCGGTGGTGATACGTTTTGTGGTGTTTTTCCTATGGTTCAGTGTGGCCCACGCCGTTGGCTGGTGGCTGCTCGCTCGCGCCGCTACGACCCTCTCGAGGAACTGGCAGGACAGCCTCTGGCAGCATCAGCTCCCTTCCCCCCCTCCAGACCCCTGGGTGGATTGGACTCGGCGGGCGCCGTCTGCGATTTCCGGGGTGTGGGTGACGGAGGACACGACCTCGGTTGCGACCAAGGACCAGCCGAGGGAGGCGGTCGAACTGGGGGAAGCGTCGATTACCCCCGTGCCGCCGGAGGTCATCGCTGCGCCAGCTTCAGTCGAGCCCCGGGTCGCACCTGACTTGGCAACCAAGACGCCATTGCCGAACCCGCGTCCGTGGGACGGGGACCCCATTCGCTGGCAGATGGAGCGGCTGGGGTCGCCCCAGGGCATAATCTGGCTGGCGGTGCTGGCGGATTTCGTGGCCCAGTTCGGCGCGCTGGGGGGCATCTTCAATGGCAGCACTGCCGCATCGGGATCGTGGGGCTTGCTCTCCTTTGCGGGGATGGTGGTGATGGTCGCTTCCAGTGGCGCGTTGGCGTGGGCGGGGGCGCGGTTTTTTCAACACGCCGCTCGCCAGCAAGACCTCGAGCTGCTGCTGACCACGCCCGTGGGGGGAGCAAACATCCTATCGGGCCAATGGCATGTGCTGTGGCACGGGCTGCGGTGGCCGCTGTGCGCAGTCCTGGCGGTGGTGCTGCCCGCAGGCATTTCCATGACCTACGATTTAATGGCCGGACACCCAGACACGGTGGCGGAGGTGCTGCCTCCCTTTCTGATCGGGGTCAACCTGGTGGTCGAGGCGGTGGCGCTTTGCTGGGTGGGAATGCTGTTCGGATTGCGTTCGCGGAACGTAGTATCCGCCGTGCTGTGGACCATCGGTTTGGTTCAGCTCTTACCGCTGGCGCTGTCCATCGCCGGGATGTGGGGATGGGCGTATACCGGAGGCTCGCGGCTGCGGTCGGTCGGGGTGTCCGCGAGAATGCCCCCGGTAGTGCCGGCGTTGTTGTTTTTCCTGGTGAAGAACGCGGTCTTGGTGGCGTGGGCACCTATTTTCCTGCGCCGGGGCCTGCGCCTGGGGGCGCGAGCCGTCCGGCTGAACTTGCCAGCCCGGTCGCATGCCCGGCAGACATCCTGACCGGGTTCGCGATAAGCTTACCCAAGTGCGCCTCTCAGCTCCCGCCGGTACTTCCATTCCCGTCGGTATCCCTCAGGGGAGGACGTGGTTGAGTATTACGGTTGTTTCAACCGGGCGAGCAGTCCGGAAAATCGTTCTTGGGTGCGGTCGTTGTGGACGGCGAGGGCGAGGGCCTTGGGTTGGCCGATGAGCACGACCAGGCGTTGTCCGCGGGTGACGCCGGTATAAACGAGGTTGCGTTGGAGCAGGAGGAAATGTTGAGTGGCCAGCGGAATGACCACCGCCGGGAACTCCGACCCTTGTGACTTATGAATGGTGATGGCGTAGGCCAGCGAGACCTCGTCCAGCTCGCCGAAATCATAGGTTACCTCGCGCTGGTCGAAGCGGACGGCCACCTCGCGCTCGACCGGATCCACCCTGGTGACCTGGCCGATGTCGCCGTTAAACACGTCCTTGTCGTAATTGTTGCGAGTTTGGATGACCTTGTCGCGCAGGCGGAACTGGAGGCCGAATTTATCGACGAACGGCTCTTCCGGCCGAGGTGGGTTTAACTCGGACTGGAGACGGGAGTTGAGCTCGCGGATGCCAAGCGAGCCGCGGTTCATGGGTGAAAGCACTTGAACGTCGCGGATAGGGTCCAGATTGAACTTGCGGGGAATCCGGCGCGTGACCACGTCGATGAGAGTTTGAATGATGCGGTCGGGGTCCTCACGCTCGATGAAAAAGAAATCCGAGCCTTTCGGTTGGGGTTGGGGCAGAAGGCCCTCGTTGATGCGATGGGCGTTGGTGATGATGTGGCTATGGGTTGCCTGCCGGAAGACCTCGGTGAGTCGCACCACGGGGCAGACGCCGCTCTCGATGAGGTCGCGCAAGACCATCCCGGGGCCGACGGAGGGGAGTTGATCCACGTCGCCGACCAGGAGGAGTGCGGCGTTCCCTGGCAGCGCGCGCAGCAGGGCACTCATGAGCGGCACATCCACCATCGAGGTTTCATCTACCACCAGGAGATCGCAGGGCAGGGGATGGGACTCGTTGCGCAGAAAACCGCCGTGGCTGGGGTCCACTTCGAGCAGGCGATGGATGGTCTTGGCTTCGAGGCCGGTGGACTCGGAGAGGCGTTTGGCGGCGCGGCCCGTGGGGGCGCAGAGCAGGCAACGTAATTTCTTGGCCCGAAGAATAAGGAGGAGGCTGTTGATGAGGGTGGTCTTGCCGACGCCGGGGCCGCCGGTCAGGACGAGCATCCGGGCGGTGAGGGCCTGCCGCAAAGCGGCCTGCTGGCTGGGCGCGAGGGCTTTACCGGTCTGCTCACAGCACCAGGCAACCGCTTTGTCGAAATCCACGGGCGGAAACGAGACCGGGCGGGCGCTGAGTTCGAGCAGGCGCTGGGCGATCGTCTCCTCCGCCCGTTTGAGCGCCGGGAGGAAAGCCAGATCCACTCCCGCCAGAGGCTCGCGAACCAGGAGGTGGTCCAGTTGAGCGCGTTCGAGGGCGGTATCGATGACGGCCTCGTCGACGAGCAGGAGCTTGGCCGCCTCCTCTTTCAGCATCGCCCACGGCAGGGCGCAGTGTCCCTCGCCCGTGGCCTGCAGCAGCGCGTGCTCGAGGCCTGCCACGGCGCGCAGGAGGGAGTCGTGCGGGATGCCCAGTTTTTGGGCGATTTGGTCGGCGGTCTTGAAACCGATGCCGGTGATGTCGCGGGCCAAGGCGTAGGGATTGGTGCGGACCTGTTCGACCGCGGTTTCGCCGTAGGTTTTGTAGATGCGAACCGCGCGGCTGGTGCTGACTCCCTGCGAATGAAGGAAGACCATGATCTCGCGGATGATCTTCTGTTCCGCCCAGGCGTCCTTGATCTGGCGGCGGCGTTTGGCGCCAATGCCCCCGACCTCCTCCAAGCGAACCGAGTGGTTCTCGATAATCTGAAAGATGCCTTCACCGAATTTACCCACCAATTTCCTGGCATAGACGGGACCGATGCCCTTCACGAGGCCGCTGCCGAGGTATTTCTCGATGCCCTCGCGAGTGGTCGGGGCGGAACTGGCGAGGAGTTCGGCGCGGAATTGCGGGCCAAATTCGCGGTCCTGGACCCAGCGGCCTTGGGCGGTGACCCACTCGCCGGGGTTGGCGGAGGGTAACGAGCCGACGACCGTCGCTTCTTCCCGATATCCTTTGACGCGGACCTTCAGGACCGCGAAGCCGTTCTCCTCGTTGAAGAAGGTGACGCGCTCGATCAAGCCCGAGAGGCTCTCTGGAGGCGTTGGCGGCGGCGGCTGCAATCAAAGGCCCTTGCCGGCCGAGAATACCTTCCCCAGGAATGCTCCCACGCCGTAGTATTCCTGGGTGTCGGGCGTGAAGATCAGTGGGCGCAACTTCTGGATATCGATCGCCCCACTCTTCCCGATGATCGTCTCATCGGCCTTCACATCCATGACCTCTCCGATGAATTGCCAGTGAATCCCGATCTCCGCCACGTCCACCAGTTTGCATTCGAGGACGAGCGGGAATTCCTGAATGTAGGGGGCGTCTACGACTTTGCTCCTGGCGGCGGTCAGCTTGGCGGCCGCGAGTTTGTCGGTGGTTCGGCCCGAGACCAGTCCGAAGTAATCGGCGGCTTTGACGTGGTCCTCTGAGGGGATGCTGATGGTGAAGGCCTTTCGTTCGAGGATGGAATCGTAGGAAAGGGTGGCCTTACGCAAGGAGACGGCTACGCAGGGCGGTTGCGAGCAGCAGACCCCGCCCCACGAAGCGGTCATCACGTTCGCTTTGCCGGCCTTGTCATACGTTCCAACCACCAACACCGGCGCCGGATAGATCAGGGCTTTGCCCCCAAGAGATTTTTTCATATATCGTGGCAATACTAAGACAACGGCCGCCTTTGGCCAATAGGGAAGAGGTCCCGATCAATTCCGGCTCCCGCCGGCGGTTTCTACGGTGATGCCCAGGGCATTGGCGACGGGGCGCTCGTGGCCATCCGTGGGCTGGTTGAGGATGTGGAAGGTGGTGGTGGTCGGAACCCGGATCGCCATGACCGAGCTGCCGCCGCCGTCCAGGTTGAGGGCCTGGCGGCAGCCGAGTCGGATCATCTCGGCGGCCAGTTCGTCATAGCTCATGCCGACCGCGACCTTCGGTTTTCGTCCATCCACCACTACCAGAATTAACCGGGCACCCGTGGCGTCGAGCCCGACAGCGGTGCGGGGATGCCGGGTTTTGGCGCGATGGGGGATGAGTTGGCCGTTTTCGACTAGCATCAGGTTTCCGGCCACGACTTCCCAATCGTCGGGCGTTGGTTGTTCCAACCGCTCGAAGCTCACGTGTCGGTTTGGGTGAACGACCAGGCACGGCGTTGGGTTGGTGCCGGCAGACCAGGCCTTGCCGTCGGTGGCGGCGGGGCCAACCACCGCGCCCCAAAGGCCGGCGCGATAGCCGGAATTAGTCCCTTCCGCGTCCTTCACGTTGCGGGCCTGGAAGAAATCGCCGTTGATGACCAAATCGAAATCCTCCCGCGCCGCGATTTTGGTCGGCTCCATCAGCGTGGTTTGCCATTTCCCGGGCCCATCGGGGTCGGGGCCGCCAGGCGCGACTCGAACGCGCACCCTGGGGTTGCTCAGGTCCACCTCCGCGACGAATAATCGGGTGGGCGGATTGGTGCGCGTCTCGGCATGGCAGGTGATTCCGGGGAACGGGTGTTCGACGACGGGATCACCGCCCACGGTCGAGCGGGCGACTGGCGCGTCGGCCGCCGTCGCGATGCCAACGGCCACCGCGGCCCAGCACGCGAGGCGGGTCAGACGGGCAGCCTTGCAATTGCTCATACGGTGATCCTGCCCGAATCCAGGCCGGGATCAAGCTTGGGAGGTTTGGTACTCGGGCGCGCTTCCGGTTGAGTCCTCTAGGGTGGATCCCGGACGGATCACCTGAGCAAGGCGCCATGCTGCTTGAGCCAGCGCTCGGCCTCAGCAAAGCCGGGGCAGAGCCGTTCGACCTCGCGCCAGAAGCGTGGGGAGTGGTTCATCTCTCGGAGATGAGCGAGTTCGTGGAGGATGATGTAATCGCGGACGAAGGGTGGGGTCTGGAGGAGGCGCCAATTGAGGGAGAGCGTGCCGCGCCGGGAACACGAGCCCCAGCGGGAACGTTGGTTGCGGACACTGATGCGTTGAACCACCAAACCATGCACGGCGGCGAGTTCGAGGACTCGCGGCGGCAGTTCGCGGACAGCCAATCGCCGAAGATGCCGTTCCAGGGCGGGCCTTAGATCGGCGGCGGTATCTGGCACCGATACTGCCTGGTCGCCAAAACGGATGACACCGGCCGCGCCGCCAAGGTCGGGATCGAGGTGAACCAGTTCACCGCGGAACAGGATTTCGCCGCCCGCCCGCCAGGTTTTGGGTCCGGATGGACGCAGGGCCTGGCGCAGCAGTTGGCGCTCCACCCAAGCCTCGTTCCGTTCGGCAAAACGCCTGGCTTCCGCGTCCGAACCTCCGCGTGGGATCGTTACCCGCGCTGCACCGTCGGCCGCCAATCGGAGGATGTAGCGGCGGGCGTGAGGGTTGCGGACCAGGCGCAGCGGCAGGCGCCGCGCCCCTACGGTCAGCCAATCCTCCCGCGGCACGGCAGCCTTAGTAGGCATGAACCAATCAAACTGCATCGGTTTCCGGCTGCGTTGCAGGCTGGGGGATTGAAAAGCTGGCGGCGTGGGTCCTCCGCCAACGAGCCGGGGCCGAAGAAGGGCAGGGCCCAACATTGGCAGGAGGTCGGACCATGGTCGGAGATGTCAATGGGGAACCGCCAAGTACCATCCCAGGAAGAGCACGGCACAGACCGGCAATAGGCCCCCGAAGATCCCGCCGGTGATCTCGCAGGCGCGGCTGTGGAACCTCTCCCCGAGCAACGGACCGAGCCGCGCGCCCAGCAACCAGCCAATCGGGCCGCTCAGGAGCAGACAAACCATGCCCAGCATGGGGAAGCGGAAGATCACCGAAAAGTCTTTGTAAATCACCGCCCGCGCCACGCCGACAGCAAAAAGTCCGCCGACGCCGGCGACGATCGCCCCCGCCAGCGCGCCGAGATCGCCCCTTTTTCCGGAGGGTTGGTTCACGTTTGTTCCTGTTCCGGTTCCCGCCATGGGCGCTTGGCAACCAGAGCGCCTGGCGGGGTACAGCATTGGCTTGAGCCCATAAAATTATCTGTTGATGTTGCGCGGCACCGGCCGCGACGTACCTTCTCTTCCCTAATCGAGACCGCAGCCCGGCGCAAGGAAGAAGATCGGCGCGGGGGAAATCTCTAGTTGTCGAAGGCACGGCGACCCGGTTTAATCAGGCCCCATGAAACGCCCTCGCGCATCGGTTCTCCGCTCGGCCACGGTGGTACTGGCCTGGTCGCTGATCTGCTTTTCCGCCTGCAAGACACCGCCCATCCCCCCTCGGGCGCAACCCGCTTTCAGGCCGGAGAAGCTGGCCGAAATGGACGCGGCTATCCAGCAGGCGATTGCGGACAAGCGTTGCCCGGGAGGAGTGTTGTGGCTCGAACACAACGGCGTCACCTACCACCGGGCCTATGGGCGACGGGCGGTGGTGCCTGCGGTGGAGCCGATGACCGAGGACACCATTTTCGATGCGGCTTCGGTTACCAAAGTGGCGGCTTGTACCCCGGCGGTGATGCTGCTGGTCGAACGGGGCCAAGTGAAACTGGAGGAACGGGTCCAAACTTACCTCCCGGAATTCAAGGGTGGGGGCAAGGAGAGAATTACGGTTCGTCAGTTGCTAACTCATACCTCAGGCCTTCGGGGGGACATTGAGACTCGGACGGATTGGCAGGGTCAAGCCACCGCGATCCGCAAGGCGTGCGAGGAGAGCTTGCTGAGCGCGCCGGGGGCCGAGTTTCGCTACAGCGACATCAACTTCTTCCTCCTGGGCGAGATCGTTCAGCGTGTTTCTAAGCTGAGGCTCGAAGACTTTACCGCCCGCGAGATCTACCGGCCGCTGAGAATGGCCGACACTGGTTTCCTGCCGTCCAAGTCGGAGTTGGGGCGCATCGCTCCGACGGAAGTGGTGGAGGGGCGGCCTTGGCGGGGGGTGGTGCATGATCCGACGGCGCGCCATATGGGCGGGGTGGCGGGGCATGCGGGGCTGTTCAGCAGCGCCAGCGACCTCGCCCGCTACGCACGGATGCTGCTGAACGAAGGCTCGCTGGATGGGGTGCGGGTTTTCAAACCGGAGACCGTGCGGCTGATGACGAGTGTGCAAACCCCGCCTTCGGTTGCCGTCCGGCGGGGCCTGGGCTGGGACATCGATTCCGGGTACAGCGGTCCGCGCGGCAAGCACTTTCCGCTGGGCTCTTACGGCCATACCGGTTGGACGGGACCGTCGCTTTGGATCGACCCGTTTTCGCAGACGTTTGTCATCTTCCTGTGCAATCGCAATCACCCGGACGAAACCGGGAACGTCGGCCCGCTGCGCGCCCGGTTGGGTACCCTGGCCGCCGAGGCTGTCAGCGATTTTAACTTCGCTTACGTGCCCGGTTCGCTGTCGGCGAGACCGGAGGCCGAGGCTGCCGCGGCGGCGATCGGACGCCGCCCGGCGGTGGTTTCACAGTTCACTACCCTCAATGGTATTGATGTATTGGCGCGGCAGAATTTCGCCCCGCTTCGGGGCCTGCGACTGGGCCTGGTGACCAACCACACCGGCCAGGATCGAGACCGGAACCCGACGATCGACCGGCTCAAGCGTGCCGAGGGATTGCAACTCAAGGTCCTCTTCAGCCCGGAACACGGCATTCGCGGCGCGCTGGATGAGACGGTGGGTGACAGCGTGGATGCGAAGACTGGCCTGCCGGTGTATAGCCTATACGGCGCCCGGCTGGAGCCGACGCAGGAACAGCTCAAGGACTTGGACGCGATCGTGTTCGACATTCAGGACGTCGGTTGCCGGTTTTACACCTACACCGCGACCATGGCCAAGGTGATGGAGGCCGGCGGCACGGTATGGCAAACGGTATTTCGTACTGGACCGTGTGAACCCGATTAACGGCCTGGCCGTCGACGGCCCGGTGCTCAACGCCAAACCCAGTTTTGTCGGCTATCACCACGTCCCGCTGCGCTATGGAATGACCATCGGTGAGTTAGCGCGCATGTTCAACCAAGAGCGCGGCTGCCAGGCCGACCTGACCGTCATCCCCCTCGAAAACTGGCGGCGAGGGCTCTGGTTGGACCAGACCGGACAGCCCTGGGTAAACCCTTCACCGAACATGCGGAATCTGGCGGAAGCCATCCTGTATCCCGGCATCGGCTTGCTGGAAAGCGCTGTTTCGGTGGGGCGCGGCACGGATACGCCCTTCGAGGTGGTGGGCGCACCCTACGTGGATGACCGGAAGCTGGCGGAGGAACTCAACGGGGCCGGCTTGCCGGGGGTCCGGTTCGTGGCGGTGGAATTTACTCCGACTGCCAGTGTCCACCAGGGACGGCTTTGCAAGGGGGTCTACATTCTCCTCACGCAGCGCGATGAATGCCGGGTGGTGGACGTCGGTCTGCAACTGGCCGAAACGCTCTACCACCTTTATCCCAAGGATTTTCCGATCGATAAGCTGAGTCATTTGTTGTTGGACGACTCGACCCTGGAGGCCTTGAAAGGCAATGTCCCGCTTCGCGAGATCCGTGCCGCCTGGCAACCACAACTCGCCGAATTCTTAAAGGTCCGCGCCAAGTATTTGCTCTACCCGGATTGACAACCGGGTGCTTCTGCCGAATCCTGCGAGGATGTCGGACACCCTTTGGTTCGTGGCCCATACACGGCCGCGTCGAGAGAAAAAACTGGTTGAATTCTGCGCGCGGCAAAACTTTGCCGCGACGCTTCCCTGTTACGATTCCCCGCATAAGTATCGCGGCAAGACGGTGGTTTTCCGCAAGCCGCTGTTTCCCGGCTACGTGTTCCTGGAATTGGCGCCGGCGCAGGCGGAGGTCATCCGCAACAACGACCATGTCGCCAACCTGTTGGACGTGTTCGATCAGGAGACGTTCCATCGCCAGCTTGGGGACATTCTCACGGCGATCGAGCAACAGGTGGGGGTGCGGTTGGTGCCCTCCATTGGCGAAGGGATGCGAGTCCGCATCAAGACGGGCCCACTCCAGGGCATCGAAGGGTGGGTGGAGCGGCGCCACGGTATGACCACCGTCTTGCTGCGGCTGGATTTCATTAACCAGGCGGCGGCGGTCTCCCTCGACGCCGACAACCTCGAACTGATCTAGATTCCCAGGTTGGAGAGGGTGTTGCTGATCGCGCTGACGATTTGAACCAGCCGGGGATGAGATCCCTCAAAACCGGAAACCGAGGAGCCTAAGCCGTCGAGCGAGAGCTTGAGCAGTTCGGGATTCCGTTCCGCACGCGTGGCTTCGTGGGTCGAGACTTCGGCAAACCCGGCAATGCTTTGGGCCTGGTCGCCATGGGTTTTGGACAACTCGGCGATCTCCGTCTTGAGGGTGCCCAGCAATTGCAGGAGCTCCCCGCGACGATTTTCGTTAATGGAATCGGCCCCGTGAATCCGGGCTTCGATTTTTTCGATGGTATCCTCGATCATGATCTCAAAAGTGCGTTTCCAAGGCAAACATAGCGGAGCGGCGTCTTTCGGCAAGGGCGGAGTGAAGAGTTCCCCGGTGCGGCTGAGCTTGACGCGCTTATGCGACGCCCCGGCGAGGGTGGGGAGGGGCGGCGCGACGCGCGAGCCTGCGGCCGCATTCCGCGCAGAGAAACCGCTTTCCATCGAAAAAGGTCATGACCGGCATGAAGAGCTCCTGGCAGCGGTCGCAGGTTTCGTAAATCTCCTCCAATGGCACCGGCACGGGCTCCAGCCTAACACCCTGAGTACGCTGGATATTCTCCAGTTGCGCCGCCACTTGATCCGCCTCATAGCTGAGCACTAACGCGGTCGCGCGATCCTCAGTAAAGTAGAGGCCATCTTCACGTCCGGCCAGGTACTTACCCTCCCGGTTCCGGATGTGGACGCGGACATCCGGAAGGCCCTTCGGCTCGTTGACAGGAAGCGGCATGGGCATTTGATCAGAGCGGTCTGATAAGCAAGCCTGCACGATTCTTGGCCAAAATTCAAGGATTATCCATTTCTGAGGACCGGATTTGTGGGCGCTGCAGGAGAGCCTCCCGCCCCGGCGTGGGGGGTGTCGATTGAGAATCGCAGAGTGGATTCTCCCTGGGTCGAATCTCACGCCGTCCGGCGGTAGTCATGTAAGTGGTTGTGGTGTAATGTAGTATGATTATACTGACGGCGCGGTGCTTCTTTTGTGATTCCCCTGCTTGACAGCCAACCGATCCAACCTATAGTTCGCTATTAGATTAAAGGCTAAATGCAAATCGAAACAGCAACCGAAACAAACGACGAGCCGGACCCACCAGGAGGAACCGGGGCACTGAGGGATTTTCGCTCCGCGGGACGGGGATTCTGGAGCGACGTAAACGAGTCGGAATGGAACGATTGGCGCTGGCAGCTTCAGCATCGAATCACCAACGTTCAACAACTTCAGCGGCTGATGCCGACGCTCACGCCGGAGGAATATGCGGGAGCGACGCTGGCCAACCACAAGTTGGCGCTGGCGATTACCCCTTACTTTTTCAACCTCATCGACCCTGCGGATGAGAACTGCCCCATTCGATGGCAAGTGATCCCGCGGGTGGAGGAGACGCACACCGCGACGTGGGAGATGAGCGATCCGTGTGGAGAGGACGCCCACTCCCCGGTGCCGGGGTTGGTGCATCGCTACCCGGATCGGGTTTTGTTCTTGGTGACCGATCGGTGCGCGGCCTACTGTCGGTATTGCACCCGATCCCGGTTAGTGAGCAATGCGACGGGCTACGACTTCCATCCCGAATTCGAGCAGCAGATTGATTATATTCGCCGCCACCCGGAAGTGCGAGACGTGCTGCTCAGCGGGGGCGACCCCCTGCTGTTTAATGATGAGCGGCTGGAGACCCTGCTCACCCGGTTGCGGGCCATCCCACACGTCGAGTTTCTGCGGATTGGCACGCGCATCCCCATCTTCCTGCCGCAGCGGATCACCCCGCAGCTCTGCGAGATGTTGAAGAAGTTTCACCCACTGTTCATTAGTATCCACTCGAACCATCCGCGCGAGTTGACGACCGAGGCACGGGAGGCGTTGGGGCGGTTGGCCGACGCCGGTATTCCGCTCGGCAATCAGTCGGTGCTCTTGCGACATGTGAACGACGACCCCGAGGTGATGCGGGTACACGTGCAGAAGCTCCTCCGATGCCGGGTGCGCCCCTACTACATCTACCAGTGCGACCTCATTGCCGGGTCCGCGCATTTGCGGACGAGCGTGAAGCAGGGCCTGGAGGTGATGGAGAACTTGCGTGGTCACACCACGGGTTATGCGGTGCCGCAATACGTGATTGACGCTCCCGGCGGGGGTGGCAAAGTGCCCATCAACCCCGGTTACATTCTCAGCCGCAACGCCGATCGGATCGTCATTCGCAATTATGAGGGGCAGGTCTTCGAATATCCCGAGGCGGCGGAGGGCACGCCCGCGGCGGAGGACGGAGGGACGTTGGCGGCTACGATCGCCGCGGTCTAAGGGGTAACTTCTGATGGCAGATCCACGGACCGTGACATTCTCCCGCTGCCGGTGTCTAATTCCCGGTGAGCACACTCGTGAAAGAGCCGCAGGCACAACGCGCCGTTCCGGATCGGTCGTCAGCCCCCCGCAGGGCGGGGGACAGCCGCCCCTTCGCGCCTGGATCGGAACCGGTCCACGCGCCGGCTGCCGGGTTCGCCGCGCCCGAGTTCGCCGAGCTTTACACCGAGCATAGCCAGGCGATTTATTACCTGGCGCTTCGGTTGCTCGGTGATCCGGAGCGGGCGCAGGACGCGACGCACGATGTTTTTCTAAAGGCGTTTCGGAAGCTGGATCAGTTTCGAGGTGAGGCCGCGCCGCGGACGTGGCTCTACCGCATTGCCATCAATCATTGCCGTAACCTGCGGCAGTCCTGGCAGGAACGGCATGTCTTCAGCAACGCGGACGACGCGGTTTGGGAAGGGGCGGTGGCGCGCACCGATTCGCCGCTGCGCGTGCTGGAAACCAAGGAATTGGGCCAGCGCATCCAAAAGACCCTCGACGAGCTGCCGGAAGAGTACCGGTTGTTGCTCCTCCTGGTGGCCGATGAGCAATTAAGCTATGAGGAAGTGGGGATTCTCACGGAGCAAACCCCGGACGCAGTCCGGGGCAAGTTGCACCGGGCGCGCAAGGCCTTCGCTGTCTTGTTCCAAAAAACCGCTTGAGTTATGAAACGACAGTCACAGTTCCATGCCCGCGAGCAGCAGCAAGAGGGTGAGCGGGAGCGCCAGGAGGCCCAGCCGATCGAGTTCGCCACGCCGGAGCAACTGCTGCGCCACGACGCGCTCCACACGCCGGTTCCTCCCGCCGTCGGCCATCGTTTGCAGGAGTCGGTCGCCCGGCTTCCGATGCCCGCGCGTTCCTGGTGGCGGCGCCTGCTTGGCCTATGAGTTTCCAGGGCGAGCTCGAAATCCTCATCCGCGCCCGTTACCCGATCCTCTACCTGATTACCAGTGAGGAAGTGCGGGTGCAGGCGTTGGTGACCGACATTGCCCTGAGACGGCAAAAAAAGGTCTTCGAGTGGAGTTATAGCACCGGCATTGTGCCGGCCGGCACTTCCATCCAATCGCAGAAAAGCCGCAATCCCGCGACCAAAGAACCGCTGGCGGCGCTCGACCAAGTCATCGACCAGGTCGAGCCGGCGGTATTCATTTTCAAAGACCTGCACCCCTTCCTCACCAAGGCCAATTACGCCGTCGTTCGCCGGCTCAAGGAAATCGCCATTCACCTGCGGAACAGCTTCAAGACGATCGTTCTGGTGTCGCCGGTGATGGAGATTCCGGCCGAACTGGAGAAAGAGATCACGGTGTTGAACTTCCCGCTGCCGGCGCGGGAGGACTTGGAAGAGTTGCTCGACCGAATTATCGAGGACCTTAAGCAGGTGAAGCAGGCGCGGGTCGAGTTGGACTTGCCGGGGCGCGATCGGTTGTTGCAGGCGGCCTTGGGGCTCACGCTGGGCGAAGCGGAAAATGTTTTTGCCAAAATCATCGTTAAGGACGGACGCCTGAGTGGGGAGGACGTCCAGGAGGTGTTTGCAGAAAAACAACAGATCATCCGCAAGAGCGGCCTGCTCGAGTATTACGCGACCGCGGAGAGCTTTGACCAGGTGGGGGGATTGGCGGTGCTCAAGGATTGGCTGAACAAGCGCGCGCTGGCCCTGTCGAACGAGGCCCGGGCGTTCGGGTTGCCCGCGCCCAAGGGGGTGCTCATACTCGGGGTGCAGGGCTGCGGCAAGAGCCTGTGTGCCAAAGCGGTCTCCACTCAATGGCGCTTGCCCCTGCTGCGGTTCGACATGGGCCGCATGTTCAACAGTTTCGTGGGGTCATCCGAGGAGAACGTGCGCCGCGCCATCGCGGTGGCGGAGTCGGTTGCCCCCGCCATCCTGTGGGTGGACGAGATTGACAAGGCCTTCGCCGGGGCACAAGGGTCTGGGGCCAGCGATGGCGGGACGACGGCGCGCGTCTTCGGGACCTTTCTGACCTGGCTTTCCGAAAAGAGCGCCCCGGTTTTTGTGGTCGCCACCGCCAACGATATCTCACAACTCCCGCCCGAACTCCTCCGCAAGGGCCGGTTGGATGAGATCTTCTTCGTCGATCTGCCCGCGCCCGAGGAGCGGTGGGAGGTCTTCCGCATCCACCTGGAGAAGCGGGGGCGTGAGGCGGCGCAATTCGACCTCGCCGCGCTTGCGGAGGCGAGCGGTGACTTCAGCGGCGCGGAGATTGAGGAAGCCATTAACAGCGCCCTATACGACGCCTTCTACGCCAAAGAGGAAGTCACCACCGCACACCTCCTCAACGCCCTGGCTCAGGCAGTGCCGCTGGCCCGCACCATGGACGAGCAGATCAGCGGCCTGCGGTCCTGGGCCGAAGGCCGGGCCCGCAATGCGAGCGTCCGCTAGGCTTTCGGGGCAGCCCACTCGACGGCGTTGATGAAAATCTGCCGCACTTCGGGCCGGTGGTAGTCGTTGTAGGTTTCGTGCCCGGGGGTAAAGTAAAAGACTTTGCCCTTGCCGATCGTCCAGCACAGGCCCATCCGCCCGGGCTGGGTTTTGCCGTCCGGCCGGGTGTAAAGTCCGTCCAACGGTACTGCCTCGGGCGTGGGGCATTTGAAGGGTTCGCCGTAGCGTTCGATTTTGGGGAGCTTGAAGTTCGTTACCCCTTTGCAGATAGGGTGGTTGGGCTCTTTGACGATGATTTCGGCCGAGGTGCCATCCGCGACATATTCGCCCCAACTGCACGGGGTGCCGAGGAGTTTCTTCAGCGGCTTGGAGAAATGGGCTGAGTGGGTGCCGATGAAGCCCATTTGGCCTGCGTTGACGCGTGCCGCGATCCGTTCTACCAATTCATCTTTGACCTCACCGTGCTTCTTGTGGCCCCACCAAATCAATACGTCCGTGCTCTCGAGGAGTGCCTGGCTGATGCCCTGGTCGGGGTCATTCAAACTGGCCTTGACGATCTCCCATCCTCGGGCTTCCAGCGGTTTGAGCCCGTCGGCGATCGCGGTGTTAATATCCTGTGGGTAGATTCCCTTGGAGCCGGGGTCGACATTGGCCGTCCCTTCGGACCAGACCACGACCTTGTGTTTGGCGTCCGCCGCCAGGAGGGCGGGGCTGATGAGCGCGCCGGCGGCGAGCGCGGCACCCCGGCCGAGGGCCGCGCGGCGGGAGAGTGGTGAATGGAGTTCGTTTAGCAGTGAGGAGGTTGCTTTGACTTTCATAGTGGCGCGAGGATGTTCATTTTCGGCGCAGAACGCAAGCTACTTGGAAAGGGCTACTTGGAAAGGCCAATGAAGAAGCCGAGGACAAAGATGACGATCAGGACGGCGGCGACCCCCACCTGGGTGAAAGTGCAGATGTTCATGATGGATTGGCCGCGCGACCGGCCCTCGCGCATGTTGAACTCGAACAACTTCTCACCTGCCTGTTTCAAAGCCGCTTGTTTGGGGATCAGCGATTGATGGAACAAGGCCAGGGCCTCTGGCTTCTTGCCTGTATCGGCGAGCTTCAGAATCTCCTCGCGCGTGGCAATGAACTCCTTCCGCAAGTTCTGCAAAGTACGGAAATTGTCCCGATCCTCCTCTGTGAAAATGGAAGTCTGGTAGCGATCGAGGTAATCCGTGGTTCGTTTGACCAGGAACTCCATCGTTTGCCGCGTTGCCAAACGCTCTTTGGGGTCATCGGTGGTAATGATCAGCAAGGTTCGATAGGCATCGGCGAGGTAAGCGTTGGCCTGGCCGGCATAGGAAAGGCCCGGCAAGGTGTCCTCGACGATGCCCTTGGCGGTGGTTTTGAGGTGGCTCAGGCTGAAGAAGCCTAATCCGCCGATGAGGAGCAGGCCGAGCAGTCCGGTTGCCAGGCCTTTGAGCGAAATCATGCGGTAGAGCAGTTTGGCTGCGTGCCCCGTGCCCGTGTAGGCAGTTTGGCCGGATGGTTTCACCGGATCCGCTGCGGCCGCCTTTTGATACAACTCGTTCATTTGTTCGCCTTTTCTGTCCCAATCATAGTTTCCCAGGATCGCCTGACGGGCCTGGCCGCCGTCGCGCGCGACGCGGCTGCGGTTCTCGTCGTAGTGGCGGATAGCGTCGGCCAGGCCGTGAATGACGGCCGCGCGCGAACCCAAGGGCACTTTGAGACCGCAACCCGCTTGCACCGCGAGCGCCGGCCCGCCGCAATCGAGGCAGATCACCGGCAGTTCATTGAACATCGCTTCGATGACGGCATAGCCCCCGGTATCGTGCAGGCTGGGGAACAGGAATAGATCGAAATCGGGATAAAGCTCCAAGACTTCAGGACGAGGGAGCCGTCCGCGGAAGCAAACGCGATTCTGGAGTTGCAACCGTGCGGTCAAGCGCCGGGCCGCAGGGAGAAAATCTCCGTCTCCGACCAGGGTGAGCGTGGCGTCGGCACTGGCTCGAGCCAGGGAGTGGAGCGCCAAATCCAGACCCTTGAGGGTGATGATGTTGCCGACAAAGAGGAGCCGCAATGGACCGGTGTGGGCGGCACGAGGGCGGTAGGGCATTTCGGCGGTGTTCAGCCCGATCGTGGGCAGCAAGGGGGCCTCAAGCCCGTGACCGGCCAGCACTCGGCGCATGTCTTCCGTCGAGGCGAGCACCAGGGTGGTCGCGGCGGCCCGGCGGGGGAGAATGTGAAAGGGAGACGCTTCGATCAGATTATGGAGGCTGCGGGCGGCTTCATAGACCAGGGAACGCGGATGGGACCAAGGCAACAGGCGCAGTGGGATAGACTCGATCCCGCCGACCGGACCCCAAATGGTCCGAACGCCGTGTCCCCAAATCGCCGCCGGGTACCGGAAGGCGGCGAAGGTCACATGATGGAGCAGGTCAAACTGACGAGCCTGGTGGAGGCTCACCACTACTTCGCGTGCGGAGTGCTGCCACAGGAGGTAGTAGAGTTTATGCGCGCGGGCACCCCGTTTCACATCCAGGGCAAAGGGGCTTTCGTCGTGATAAACGAAATCGGGGAGCGGTTGCCGGTTCCGCAACTGGGACAAGCCCGCCTCGATGGCCTCGCGGTTGTTGGCGCGGGTGAGCACCGTCACCTCGTGAAAGCGGGCCATCTGCAACGCCCACTGCCAGCCGACTTCGGGCTCGGAGCCCTTGCCCGGCTCGCAGGCGTACGCGGACATCAAGACTTTCAATCGGCGCGGCATTCCAACGGAGACGACGATGAAGCAATCCGTGGCTGATTGCAAGCGCGCGCACAAGGAATGCCACTCGGGGCACAAGCGGTTTGCGCGTCTCGTTACCCCGCGATGAATGGGCATCCAGGCGGTTTGGAGCACGACGTGCCGGACGGGGCGGGGGGCGATCTGTCTCCGCCCATGGCCTGGCTGGCGAAACTTCCCCTTAAAGGCGGTGTTCACCCTGCCACGGTGATTAGGCTTGGAAACTGGTTCAAGACGTGGCGCGGTTTTTGGATTCTGCTATCGCTGGCGGGCGTGGCGGCCATCCTCGTGACGGGGTTCCGTCCGAGAAGGCCTTTGGTCCCGGTGGCGGTGCTGAGCCAGTCGGTGCAAATCCCCACACCGATGCTCGACCGCCTCTTCCGGTATGTGCCGGCCAGTAAGTCCTGGGCCTGGTTTTGGCGGACGCGGGACTTTTTGTTTGGCAAGCGCCAGCCGGTGAACCTGTTTTGTGAACTGTTCGCGCTGGAGGGCGGCATCGCCTCCGTTTCGCAACTCGGGCTGGGCGCGCCCACATTTTCGGATGCCACGGGCCTGCGGGTTTGGTGGGTGGACGGAGCGGCTTTCACGACCTTGCGAAAGCGTCTGAAAGGCACGCCCGGCGCCGAGTTGCTGAGCCGGCCCAGGATGACCACTTCGGACCAATGCGCTGCTTCGTTGTTTTCCGGCCAATCCCTGGCGCTCAACCCGGGGAACCCCGCGGGCCTGACACAGGTCGGCTTATCGGCGAACTTCTATCCCCGGCTACACGCCCATTCCACCGATCTGATCGTCTTTTTGGCGCTGACGGAGGTAGCCACGAATGTCGAAGCGGCGCAACTGCTGCCGCCACCCCTCTCCCTGCGGACGAACCTTGATTTCGCCGTGCGGCTTCAAATCCCCAAGGGGAGCGGCGTCTTTCTGCTGGACCTTGGCCTCGGGGCGAATGCCGGGCGGCCGGTCGCCGTCCTGCTGGACCCACCCTGAACTTTAGCCTTTTACGCGGACGCCCTTGACTTTACCTTGATGACCGCATGAAACACTCAGGCAGAGCGAGAATGGCCGCGTTCAAGTTGATCTTGATGGCGCTGATCGCGGCGCTGGCCTTAACCGGCGGGGCGGGTCTCGTGGCGGGGGCCGGCATGGCGATCCGGATGGTGGCGCCGATCACGGGCGCCCTGTGGGCCCTGTTTACCCTGTTCACCCTCTATTTCTTCCGCGACCCGATCGCCCGGCCACCCGAGGGAACCGGGTTGGTGCTCAGTCCGGCCCATGCCAAGGTGGATGTCATCGATACGGTGACGGAGTCTGACTTCATGGGCGGGCCGTGCCAGCGGGTGTCGATGTTTCTCTCGGTGCTGGATATTCATGTTCAGAATGCCCCGGTGAGCGGGCAGATATCGTTTCTCAAGTACACCAAGGGGCAGTTCCTCAATGCGCTCAAGACCGAGTCGGCGGTTTACAACGAGAACGTGCTGCTCGGGTTGGTGACGGCCGAACCGCAGGGCCGGAAGGTGGGAGTGCGCCTGATCGCGGGGGCGATTGCCCGGCGCATCGTGCCATTCGTGCAGCCCGGGGAGGCGATCGCCCGGGGCGAACGGATCAGCCTCATCCAGTTTGGTTCCCGCGCCGACGTCTACCTGCCTGCGGACGCGAAGATACGGGTTAAACTCGGCGATAAAGTGGTCGGCGGCGAGACCGTCCTGGCGGTGTTTTGAACCAGTCCTATGGAAGCTTCCTCTTCAAAAGCCACGGTTTCGGACGGGGCGGAGCCGAGACTCAAGATCTACTTTCTGCCCAATCTCCTGACCGGGGGGAACCTGGTTTGCGGGTTTGTGGCGCTGACGAAGATCGTCGAGGCAGATCTGGCGACGGGAGATTTTCATCCCATCAAGGTCGCGATGGGCTTCATCCTGCTGGCCTGTATTTTCGATTTGTTCGATGGCCGGGTGGCGCGCATGGGTGGCATCGAAAGCCCCTTCGGGCGGGAGTTTGATTCCCTGGCCGACCTGATTTCGTTCGGGGTGGCGCCGGCGTTTCTGGTGCATCGCGTGGTGCTCAAGGACGCGTTCGGCCCCGAGCACACCGAGTGGGGCTGGTTCATTTCTTCGATATACCTGATCTGCGGGGCTTTCCGGTTGGCACGGTTCAATTGCCTGGCGGCCCAGTCCTCCGGCGGCGGCAGCAAGGATTTTCTGGGATTTCCCATTCCTTCGGCGGCCGGGTTGGTCGCGTCACTGACCTTGCTGATCATTCACCTCAACGAAAAGGACAAGTCGCTGGGCCCCTGGAAATGGGTGCCGGCGGTGGTGCTCCTGTTTCTTTCCGCCATGATGGTGAGTACGGTCAAGTACCCCAGTTTCAAGTCTCTCGGGCTGCGCTCCACTACCACGTTCATTAAGGCTATCATTTTCCTGGTGGCCTTCGGGTCCATCCTGATCTTTAAGGATAAGATTCTCTTTTTTGTGCTGCCCGCCTTCTTCACCGCCTACCTGGTTTACGGGTTTGTTCGCCCGCGCATCTCCCGTCAGATGCGGCGCGAGATCGAGGAGGCGGACGACGAGGAGGAAGAGCCCCACGACGGGCTCAGACCGGGGTAGCTGCCCCGTTGTGCGGATGGACCTGCTGCCTCCCATGCTCCTGGCCGCCTTGACCGGATTTATCAGCGGGCTGATCCTCTCNATCCCCGTCGGGCCGGTGAATCTGACGATTCTCAACGAAGGCGCCAGGCGCGGGTTTGCCTGGGCGGCGTTGATCGGGTTAGGCGCTACCACGATGGAGGTCATCTACTGTTTCATCGCCTTTACCGGCTTTGCCGCGTTTTTTACCCACGGCTATGTGAAAGCCGCCATGGATCTCTTCAGTTTGGTGTTCATGCTATTTCTCGGCGTGAAGTTCATGGTCACCAAAACCGTGCATGGGACGGTGGCGCTGGGGGCCGCTGCCGGCCGAATTGAGGAGCAGATTGGCGAGCGGTTGCACCCCCGTTCCGCGTTCATGATCGGGCTGGTGCGAGTGATGGCCAATCTGGGCGTGCTGGCGTTCTGGATCATCCTGGCCGCCAACTTCGTCAATCGAGACTGGGTCACCCCGGATTGGCCCGGTAAACTGGCTTGTGTGGGTGGGGTGGCGATCGGGACGGGACTCTGGTTTGTGGGGCTTAGTTGGGCGGTTTCCCTGGGCCACGGCAAGTTCACTGAGAAAACGCTGCTGCGCATGGAGCACGGATCCGGCCTCTGCCTATTGGTGGTCGCTCTGCTTCATGGGGCCCTGATGGTGCGCGAGATGGCGGCACACAAGTTTTAGGTAGGGAACCCGATCGGCGCTCCGCTGGCCGCAAGAATCGGGTGGGCCGGCGGCGGGTCTGGGTGTAAGGTATGGCCGTGAACGATTACCAACGCATCGCTCAAGTCATCCGGTACCTGGATGCGCACCATACGGAACAGCCCGACCTTGCGGAGATGGCCCGGCAACTCGGGCTGAGCCCGTTTCATTTTCACCGGCTGTTCACGAATTGGGCGGGGGTCACGCCGAAGGGTTTCGTGCAATCCCTGACCCTGAGCCACATCAGACAGCTCCTGCGCGACGGGGAGAGTGTGCTAGGCGCGGCGCTCGAGGCGGGGCTCTCGGGTCCGGGCCGGCTACACGACTTATGCGTGACCCTCGAAGCCGCGTCGCCGGGAGAAATGAAAGCTGGCGGAAGGGGTTGGCGGATCGTATTCGGCTTCGCCGAGTCGCCTTTCGGCCAATGCCTGCTGGCGGAAGGGCCGCGGGGGATTTGTTACCTGGGGTTCGTCGATGACTCTCTTCCAGCTCAAGTGCAGGCTGAGGCGGCGCTCCAGCAATCCTGGCCGGGGGCGCAAGTCGCCCGTGACGACCGCGCTGCTGCCCGCCTGGCGGGCACCATCTTCCGGCGCCCCGGGCCTGATACAGCACCGCCGAGGCTCCGGACTTTTGTCAGCGGTTCCGCCTTCCAGGTCCGGGTGTGGAACGCCCTACTACGTATCCCGACGGGGTCGTTGGTGAGTTATGGGTGTCTGGCCGCTGCCATCGGGCAACCGTCCGCAGCCCGGGCGGTGGGGTCCGCCGTCGGGNGCAACCCCGTGTCCTATCTTATCCCCTGCCACCGGGTCATCCGTGAGACCGGCGTGATCGGGAACTATGCTTACGGACATGAGCGCAAATGCGCCATGGTGGCGTGGGAGACATCCGGGGGCTGTGCCTGAGGGGTGGCTACGGACTCGGTTCTTCGCAACCCAGGCAACGGAGTTTCGCTAGTGGCGAAATGTCGCAGCCCGAGATCCGTAGGCGGAAGGGCCAAGCCGATTGCTGGGGAGTGACTTCCGGCCGGGGGCAGACTTGGCATGAGGTGTGCTAAAATTCTTAGTTTAAGAGACTATGAACCGGAAACTGAACTTCACCATCGCGGATAAGCCGGCCCATTGGCGGACGCACCGTATCATGGAATTGTGCGATTACCTGACCGTCAACGTCCTGGAACCACTCTGCGCTCTGGACGGCGTGAAGTGGCAGCGCCGCTTTATGGACCACTTTACTTACGATAACACCTGTGACCCGCTCGAACCGATTGGCACCATTCGGTTCAGCGTGCCGCCGCTGTTCGCCGGACGTGTGGGCGAGCTCGAAGGCCTGATTCTCGGCGAGTTGGCGAAGCTCGGCATCCGGACGGGCGCCTTCATTTATGAGCGAGACCCGGTGCATGGTCGAGTGGAGACAATGCTCATTCCGATCACCGAAAACCCCACGGCCTTGGTGGCGCCGCCCGACGTCAATATGAGCCACACGCGCGGTTGCCTGGTGTTGCGGGACCTGCTGGGCTATCAGCGTGTCAATGGCCGTTATGAGTTCGCCGCGGACGACTTGCTCCAGCGATTATCGGCTGTGACCGAAGAGAAGATCGCCGCTTGCACCGCCAGCCCGGTTAATCTGCCCGAAGGCCTCCGTCGCACCCCGAGTCCGGTGAGCATGAAGGCCATCCGCCGATGCCTGGATGAGGTTCGCCAATTCGGCGCCTGGGCGTTGACCCATCACCACGCCAGACTCGCGGCGCTCTAACCGAAGTTGGCCCGGAGGCGAACGTCGACGCCCCTTGGTCGGATTGGCCGTCCTTCGACCAAGGTAGCGACCAAGGTCCAAAAGCGGGGGCTGCGGGCCTGACCCCTGATTACGTTCCAAATTCTCCGGACTGCACCGCCTGTTGCAGGAAGAAGTCGAGGGTCCGCTCGACGGATTGATCCAGGCCCATGCTCGGGTCCCAGCCCAGGAGGCGGCGGGCGTTTCGGATGCTGGGCTGGCGATGGAGCACGTCCTGGTAACCGGCGCCATAATACGAAGCACTTTCGACCTCGCGGTACCCGGCGAAGGGTGGGAACCGGTGGCGCAAGGGATGCCGGTCGAACTTGGCCACCAGCATTTCCGCGAGCTCGCGGATACTCGCCTCGTTGCGCGGATTGCCGATGTTGATGATCTTCCCGTGGCACACGCCGCCTCGGTTTTCGATGATCCGGTAGAGGCAATCAATCCCCTCGGTGACATCGGTGAAGCAACGCTTCTGTTGGCCGCCATCGATGAGCTGGATTGGCGAACCCTCGACGAGGTTCAGAATGAGCTGGGTGATCGCCCGGGAGCTCCCGATGCGGGCTGAGTTGAGGCTATCGAGTTTGGGCCCGATCCAGTTGAACGGACGGAACAAGGTGAATTTGAGCCCTTCCTGTTCGCCATAGGCCCAGATGACCCGGTCCAGGAGTTGCTTGATGCAGGAGTAGATCCAACGCTGCATCCGGATAGGCCCTAGCACCAGCTTCGAATTGTCCTCGTCGAACTCCGGCTCATCGCACATCCCATAGACTTCGGAGGTCGAGGGGAAGATGATGCGCTTCTTGTATTTGACGCAATGGCGGACGATGCGCAGGTTTTCTTCGAAATCGAGGTTGAAGACGCCGAGCGGGTTGCGAGTATATTCGATGGGGGTGGCGATGGCGACCAGCGGGATGATGACGTCGCATTTGCGGACATGATACTCGATCCACTCGCGTTGGATGGAGATGTCGCCTTCCTCGAAATGGAAGCCCGGGCGTCCCAGCAGGTGCGTGACGTAATCTGAGCGCAGGTCCATCCCATAGACTTCGTATTTCGAGTCCTCGAGCAGGCGCTCGGCCAGCGCGCTGCCGATGAAGCCATTGACACCGAGGACCAGGACTTGGCTCTTGTGACCGCCACGCCGGCGTCCGAGGTTGCGCGCGCCAAAGGTCATGCCGGGCCGCAAATTCAACTCGGCCGCCACCTGCTGGGCGCTCATGTAGACGCCCGGTTCGGGTTGGGCGAAATCCACCTGCACGGCGTCCTGGCCGCAGGCGATGATGAGCGGCGCGGTCGACAGGACGGTGCCCGGCCGGCTGCCGGGCGCGGCGGGGGTCACGGTTACGGACCAGAAAAGGCATTTGCGGTTGCCGATGAAGCTGAAAGCACCCGGGTAGGGGCGGGNGACGGCCCGCACAAGGTTACGCACCTGGGTGGCTGTCTGTTCCCAGTGGATCTCGCCGTCTGCCGGTTTGCGGCCGCCGAAATAGGAAGCCTTGGCGGCGTCCTGGGGGGTGCGGGGGGCTGTGCCCTCGCGGAGCGCGGGGAGGACGTCATTGAGCAGTTGTGCGCTGGCCGTCGCGGCCTTCTGGTGCAGGGTCCAGGCGGTGTCCGCCTCCTCGATGGCNATGCGTTTTTGCGCGACCAAGTCCCCCTCATCCGGTTTCGGGGTCATGTAATGGAGCGAAACCCCGGTCTCGGCTTCCCCATGGACCAAGACCCANTTGACCGGACAGCGACCCCGGTAAGCGGGCAGGAGGGAGCCGTGGAGGTTCAGGCAGCCGCGCGGNGGGAGATTCAGGATCTCCGCCTTCACCAGGTCGCGGTAATAAAAGGAAAACAAGATGTCCGGCTNCAACGCGGCGATCTTCTTCACCCACAGCGGATGATTGATATCCTCGGGGGCGAACACNGGCAGGCCCCGGCGGGCGGCCANCTCGGCCACCGAATCGAACCANGTGTTTTCGTTAGGGTCGTCGGCGTGGGTGAACACCGCGACGATCTCGAAGCCATGCTTAAGCAGGGCCTCGATGCCGCGGCAGCCGATATTGTGGTAGGCCAGGACGATGGCTTTCATTAGGGGAGAGCGTACGCCAGAGAGCGGCCTCCGGGCAATCCTAGAAACAGTGAGCCAAGCCGACCAGGGTACCGGGCTAGACCGGATGTTTCCTGCGTAGTGCGGAACGGGCCGGTGATGGCCCGTGCGGCGCCCACGGGGTCGTGCATACCATCCCAAGGACCTGGGATTACTGGTCTCGTCCCGTGACCTTGTCGATGAAGAACCGGGGCCTGGCCCTCACATCATAATAAACCCTCCCGAGGTATTCCCCGAGCAATCCGAGTCCGATGAACTGAGCGCCGACAAAAATGAACAGGACGGCGAACAGGGTAAAAACCCCCTGCACGGCCCACTCCGAGCCGCGGATCAGGCGCATGATGAGGAGGAAAACACCAAAGCCCATTCCCAGGAGGGAAATGAGCACGCCCACGACGGTGAGGACCCTTAGTGGGAAGGTGGTGATGCTCGTCAGGAGGTCGAACTGGAGGCTGATGAGCTTCCACAAGTTGTATTTCGAGGTGCCGGCGTCGCGCTGGGCGTGGGCGACCTCGATCTCGGTGGTGGTGCGGGCGAAGCTGTTGGCCAGGATGGGGATGAAGGTGCTGCGCTCGTGGCATTGGAGCATGGCGTGGACGATCGGCCGCCGGTAGGCCCGCAGCATGCAGCCATAATCATGCATGAGTACGCCGGTGGACTTCTGGACGATCCGGTTGACCAGAGCGGAACTGATCCGGCGGAACAGCGTGTCCTGGCGGTTCTGCCGCACGGTCCCGACCACATCGAATCCCTCGCGAAGCTTGGCTACCAGTTTGGGGATTTCCTCGGGCGGGTTTTGGAGGTCGGCGTCAAGCGTCACCACCAGGTCGCCACGGCTCTGTTCCAGGCCGGCCATGACGGCGGCGTGTTGGCCATAATTGCGGTTAAGCAGAACTCCGACGATCTCGCCCGGGTGGGCGGCTGAGGCCTCCTCGATCAAGACCCGGGATCGATCGGAGCTCCCGTCGTCCACCAGCACGATCTCAAAGGACAGGCCGGTCGCAGTCCCCGCGGTCAGGCACCGGCGCACCAGCTCCGGCAGGCAGGCCTCTTCGTTGAAAACCGGGATGACCACCGATACACCCGGCGCGGTCCTGGTTGACGCGTCCTTCATAACTTCAGCACCCCTTTGATGGCGCGCGCGACGTCATCCACGTCCCTTTCGGTCATATCGGGAAAGAGCGGCAGTGAACAGATGCGCTCTGAATTCCATTCGGTATGCGGGAGACGGACACCTTGGAACTCCGGGTGCTCGCGGTAGTATTTTTGGGTGTGGACAGCGCGGAAATGGAGCCCGGTGCCGATATTCTCGCGTTTGAGGGCTTCCATGAATTGATCGCGCGTCATCCCCGCTCGCTCGATGTCCAACCGGACGATGAACAGATGCCAGGCATGGTCGTGCGGGTAGGACGGGACTGAAAGCGGCAAGACGGAATCGAGACCGGCCAGTTGGTCGCGGTAGCGCAGGGCCAGGTCTCGCCGGCGCCGGTTCAGGACTTCGAGGCGTTGCAACTGGGCCAGCCCAAGGGCGGCCGCGATGTCGGTGAGGTTGTATTTGTAGCCCGGTTCGATGACTTCCGCTTGGGGCGATCGGCCTTGCATCTGACGATCGAAGGCATCCACCCCGAGGCCGTGGAACTTGAGCCGGCGAACCCTTTCCGCCAGGGCGTTATCGTCCGTGCAGACCATGCCCCCTTCGCCGGTGGTCATATTCTTAATGGGATGGAAGGAGAAGATAGCGGTGCCCCGGTTTCCCACGAGTTGGCCGCGATAACGGGTGCCGGCGGCATGGGCGGCGTCCTCGATCAAGGCCACGCCCTGCTCCCGGGCGAGTTGGCGGATGGGGTCAAGGTCTACTGGCGCACCCGCAAAATGGACCGGGATGATTGCCTTGGTCCGGGGCGTGAGGCAGGCCCGGATGGTTTCGGGCGTGACCATGAGGGTGTCGCGGTCGATCTCGGCGAAGACGGGCCGGGCAGCCCGCCATTTGGATGAGATTGACCGTCGAGACCCAGGTCATCGATGGGGTGATGACTTCGTCACCCGGACCTACTCCGAGCGCCTGGAGGGTCACGTGCATTCCTCCCGTGGCGGAGGCCACCGCCACCGCCTGCGAGCTGCCGAGGTAGGCGCGGAACCGGTCTTCAAACTCCGCCGCCTTGCGGCCCGTGGTGATCCAACCCGAACGCAGCACCTCGGTGACAGCGTTGGTCTCCGCCTCGGTTATCGCGGGTTTGCAGAAGGGCAGGAATTCCGCCCGTATCGGTGTTTTGGGTGTCGTGGACACAGGGGAACGCTAGGGTTTTGAAAGCGAGGCGGCAAGTCATTTGAGCGCGTTTGAGCGCGCGCGCCCTCCACAACGTTCACTTGGCACCGGGGTGGAATCCCGCCGCCAGTGTGGGGAGACAGACCGCGAGACACGGATCGAACCCGCCGCCGGGGACGGCTCCGCGACTTTGAACTGCAGCGGAGCTCTGGGATTCTGCTTGCCCTCCGAGTCCGGCAGAGGGAGCTTTGCAGGGTTGCTGACCATGTTGATCAAGAACCATAAGAAACGCATCGAGGCCAAGCGGAGGCTGCGGCGGGGGCTGGCCGCGTTCGCCGCGTTATGGCTTTGCGCCGGCTGTAACCCGTCGGCGACGGATCGTCTCCAGGGCTACGTCGAGGGCGAGTTCATCTATGTCGCTTCGCCGCTGGCAGGCACGCTGGAGTCGCTCTCGGTGCGGCGCGGAGCCCAGGTGAAGGCGGGCGAGCTTTTGTTTGCGCTCACCCACACGCCTGAGCAGGCGGTGCGGGATGAAGCGGAGCGGCGGCTGGCCTTGGCGCGTGCGACCTTGCAAGATGCCCGGAAAGGGAGGCGTCCGTCGGAAATCGAGTCGATCGAGGCGCAACTTGCCCAGGCCCGTGAGGCGGCGGCGCTTTCGGAGACCGAGTATCAGCGCCAGGAAAAACTTTGGTTTGCTGAAGGCGTCAACTCCCGCCAGGAGTTGGACCGGGCGAAAGCGGTGCGCGACCAGGACCGTCAGCGGGTGGCACAATGGGAGGCCGAGGGGAAGACGGCCCGGCTCGGCGCCCGCGGGGATTTGGTGGTCGCCGCGGAGGAGGAGGTTCGGGCGCGCGAAGCCGTGCTGGCTCGTGCCCAATGGGATCTTTCGCAGAAGCGCCAGGCGGCGCCGCAGGCCGGCCTGGTCTTTGATACCCTGTATCGCGACGGGGAATGGGTCGCCGCCGGCAAGCCGGCGGTGGTCCTGTTGCCACCCCAGAATATCAAAGTCAGGGCCTTTGTGTCGGAGTCACTGGTGGGGACCCTTCGGATAGGAGACCCCGTCCGGGTCTTTGTCGATGGCGTTCCTGCCCCGTTCGCTGGCAAGCTGAGTTTTATTTCGCCCAAGGCCGAATTCACGCCGCCCGTCATTTACAGCCGCGAGACGCGGGGCAAACTGGTGTTTCTGATCGAGGCGGTATTCGATCCCGAGACGGCGGCGAAACTCCACCCCGGGCAGCCCGTGGACGTCAAGTTGGGTTCGTGATCGTTATGGCGGTCGAACTTGCGATCGACGTGCGCGGAATGACGAAGCGGTTTGGCCCGCTTACGGCGGTCAACCAGGTCGATCTCCAGGTGCGCACGGGGGAGATCTGCGGTTTTCTTGGGCCCAATGGGAGTGGCAAGACGACCTTCATCCGGATGTTGTGCGGGTTGCTGCGGGCGGACGAAGGGAACGGCGTCTGCCTCGGCTACGATGTCATCCGCCAGAGTGAGGCCATCAAACGGCAGGTTGGCTACATGACCCAGCGGTTCAGTTTTTACGAAGACCTGAGCATCCGGGAAAACCTGGATTTCGTGGCGCGTATGTATGCGGTGCCCGGGCGGCTGGAGGCCGTTCGCCAGAGCCTGGAGCGGCTCGGGTTGGTGGAGCGGAAGGACCAGTTGGCGGGGACGCTTTCTGGCGGCTGGAAGCAGCGGCTCGCCCTGGCGGCCTGCCTGATCCATCGTCCCAAGCTCCTGCTGTTGGACGAGCCGACCGCCGGGGTGGACCCCAAGGCGCGGCGGGAGTTCTGGGAGGAGATTCACCAATTGGCCGGCCTGGGGCTCACCTTCCTCATCGCCACGCACTACATGGACGAGGCCGAACGTTGCCATCGGCTGGCGTTTATTCTGAAAGGGAACCTGCTCACCCACGGCACCGTGGCGGACGTGGTTGGCCGCGCCGCGCTCACTACTTGGTCAGTCACGGGGCCGGAGTTGCTGGCCCTGGCGGCCCAGCTCCGCCGTTGCGCCGGCGTCGAACAAGCGGTCATGTTCGGGACGGCTTTGCATGTGAGCGGCGGCGACTCCGCCGCGTTGGAACGCGAGTTGGCGCCTTTCCGTCGGGCGCCTTACGACTGGCGACGCGTCGAATCGGGACTTGAGGACGTCTTCATCCACCTCATGGAACGGAAGGAGGCCGGCCGTGAGACTACCGCATAACTTCTCGCCGGCGCGCCTGTGGGCGGTGGTGGTTAAGGAGTTCATCCAGATGCGCCGGGATCGGCTCACCTTTGCGATGATGGTGGGCATCCCCTTTCTCCAACTGATTCTGTTCGGTTACGCCATCAATTCGGATCCCAAGCACCTGCCGGCCGCCGTGCTCCTGGCTGATCACGGTCCCCAGGCCCGCACCCTGCTCAAGGCGATCGAGAACAGTGGTTACTTCGACTTCGTCCGGAAGGTGGGGAGCGAGGCCGAGGCGCATGAGGCCCTGGCCCGCGGCGAAGTGCAGTTTGTCATTCATATCCCCGAGAGTTTCACCCGCGATCTCCTGCGCGGTGACCGGCCGGTCGTGTTGGTCGAGGCCGATGCCACCGACCCGGCGGCCACCGGCAACGCACTGGGCTCGCTCCCCAACCTGCTCAGCTCGGCCTTCCAAAACGACCTCCACGGCCCGCTCGAGTTCCTCGCCGCTCCCCCAGGTCCCATTGAGTTGCGTATTCACGCCCGCTATAACCCGGAAGCGGTCACCCAATACAACATCGTGCCTGGCCTGATGGGGGTCATCCTCACCCTGACCATGACCCTCATCACGGGGTTGGCCATCACGCGCGAGACCGAGCGGGGAACCATGGAGAATCTGCTCTCGATGCCGACCCGCCCACTCGAGGTGCTCCTGGGGAAGATCATCCCCTATATCTTGTTTGGCTACCTCCAAATGGGCCTGATATTGGCCGCGGCGCGTTTCCTGTTCCAGGTGCCCATGCTCGGCAGCCTCCTCTTGCTATTGGCCATGTCCTTCGTCTTCATTGTGGCGAACCTGGCGATGGGCATCACGTTTTCCACCCTGGCCCGGAATCAGCTCCAGGCCATGCAAATGACCTTTTTCTTCTTTCTGCCGTCGATCTTGCTCTCGGGATTCATGTTTCCCTTTCGCGGCATGCCGCCTTGGGCCCAGGCGGTAGGCGAAATCCTCCCCCTGACCCATTATTTGCGGCTAGTTCGCGGCATCCTGCTCAAGGGGAATGGCTGGGCCGACGCCCTGGCGCATCTCTGGCCCATCGCCCTGTTTGCGACCGGCGCCCTGGCCATCGGGGTGAAACGTTACCGCAAGACCTTGGACTGAGCGCCTTGCTCCGGGAGACGCAGCCACACTCGACCGGAGGGCCGTGCCCCGTTGTCTCGGAGCCCATGCCAGAGCCCATGCGGCCGGAGCCTCCGGCGCAGGGGAGCCGGAACCAGGGTTTTACAAGTGCTATGGGCTCGGGGCTGTGGTTTAATGAAGAGCGTGAATCGACGGGTTCCAACACGTATCATCTTCATCACCGGCACGGACACGGGGGTGGGCAAGACTCTGCTCACCGGTCTGCTGTTACACCATCTACGGGAGAGCGGTTGCCACGCGTTGGCCATGAAACCGTTCTGTTCGGGCGGCACGAGTGACGTGGACCTGCTCGGGCGATTACAAGGCGGCGAACTCTCCCCCCGTGAGCTTAATCCGTTTTATTTTCCCGATCCGCTGGCACCACTGGTGGCGGCCCGGGCACAGGGGCAGCGCATTCGGTTGGGTGAAGTCCTGCGGCTCGTGCGGGTGTTGGCGCGGCGTTGTGAGTGCCTGCTGATCGAAGGGTCCGGGGGCTTGCTGGTGCCACTCGGGGAGGGGTTTTCCGCCTTGGAACTGATTGCCTCCCTGAAATGCGAAGTGATTATCGTGGCCCGGAACCGATTGGGGGTGATTAATCACGTGCGGCTGACCTTGTCAGCCTTGCGCGCCCTGACCAGGAGCCCATCCAAGGTGGTACTGATGGGGACCGGCCACCCGGATCCCTCAGCGGACACCAATGCGCGCGCCCTGGCGGAACTGGTCAAACCGGCAACTATCTACGCCCTGAAACATCTCGAGCGGCCTACGGTGTCGGCCACGCGAGTGGGGCTTGCGGCGCGGAGGCTGAGGCGCGACCTGGCGCGCATTATCAAGGGGGGGTGAGCCGGGCGAGCGCTCATCCTGCCCAAGCGGGCGTGGACATTTAATAGAATGGACACGTTATGTCCAATGGGGTGGAAGACCCGGATCAGGAACGGGGCGGGGCCGAAGAGCAGATTCCCATCTGCGATCGGGGGAAATAATAGTTGAAAATAAATCCAAAAAACCTTGCGTCTCCGTTGGAGTCGTCTAGATTGTCCACTCGTTCTTTTGAAATCGGGATCGGTAGACTGACAGGGTGATGCAGGAAGTTACGGTAGTGAAAAATAAATGAAAAACTTCTTGCGGAAATTAAAAATGGGTGTAGATTCCCGTTCACGTTCTTTGCGAAGTGGTAACTGAGTCGGTAAAAAGTAAGTCAAAATTCATTAAAAATCTATTGACCCCGGCTGAGAAAGGTATAAGGTTAAGGCAGATGTTGCTGAGGCAACGGTGGCCTGAGAGTGCCGTAAAGGTGACTACAGGTCAGATTGGGCAGCGAAAGCTGCCTGGGA
>TBL_comb47_HYPODRAFT_10000419_pt1 | contig 56139 bp, 56 predicted proteins | sample TroBogypolimnion_40_FD_10682 | JGI IMG/M metagenome (IMG submission 10682)
GATAAATTCGATTCTTGCATGGTGCCCACTTAACCGGTCTGAGTGCACACCACCAATGGAGTGCATCTGCCGCGATCTTGTGCGCCACATCAGATTTCAGCAAGAACGGTATTCACCGGGCTATTACGTATGGGCGTACCTGGTGACAGCCGCGCTGAAGTTGGCCTGGTTGGGCGGTAGTCGGTCGCCATTTACACGACACCAGCGACCAAACGATTTGTAGAGTTGTCCGGTCGAGCACGGCCAAAGCGGCAGTTCCAATTCCTTATTGATCCACTCACGAGCAAAGCGCTCAGCAGGGCGCAATCCAAGCTCTATGAGCTCACCTTTGGCCTTGGTCATAGGCGGCAGTGTGTGCGCGTGAAAGTTGCTTAAATCACGCTGCAGCAGATTCGCATAGAAAGCCTCCACGGCTCCCGCGTCAAGCGAATCGCGGACTTTTGTATAAAGGTCATCGACTCGTTTTGGCGGGCAGTAGATCACCAGGTGTCGCCGGTCGTCACGCTCCAGGGCAAGCGGTCGGTTGTCGTTTGACAGAAAAACGAAGTTGGCGTGATTTTTCTCGGTGCGCACGGGTTGAAACTTGGTCTCGACTTGAACGGTTTCAGCTGTGACGTATGACTTCAGCGCATTTTTGTGGTGCGTCAGCTCGTTGCTGGCCACAATCTCATCTCCGATCAAAAACAGTTTTCGGCTTGCCCAATCGTTGTATCGGCTTTCCAGCTGCGCCTGGCCGATCACAGCAGCATATTCACCAAAGATGCGTGCATACGCCTCAAAAAAAAGATTTTTGCCAGTACCCTGCGGGCCATGGAAGATAAGCGCCGTTGCCATTTTTGCGCCCGGATTTTGCAACGGGAAGGCCAGCCAATCTAAAACGAAATTGAGAGCCTCTGTGATGCCTTTGTCGGTATCTGCAGATTCGCTGACCAGGTGCACTAGGAGCGCCGTTAAGTCGGCGCAATCGCCGTTCTCAGGGTATGTTGGCAGTCCTGTAAAAAGATTGATGCAATCGTATCTGCACCTGTTGGTTGGATCAAATACGATCTGGCTTGGCTGCACCACCAGCTTGGACGGGTTTGCAATCCACTGCTTAAACGCCTGGTTCCCGATCGCCAGACGCATCGCTGCTGGCTTCATTGGAATCATCAGTGAGGTGTCCCAGATGTTGTCGCTGCCATAGACCAGCGCATACCGGATTACTACATCACTGTCCCCCATTGGTCCCAGTGGGTTTCTAGCGCCCGTCGCTTCAGCTGAAGTTTCTTTTGCGCTTCGGGTTGACCTAGCCATGGCTTACCCGGCAGGCGAACTCATCGATTGCCGCACGCTCAGCAACCTCTGCAAACCGGCCGGGGTGCACCATGATGCGGCTGCGATGCAGTGCCACTGCCTGGGCCTTAACCAGGTGATCACGCAACTTGCGCACCGCCCACCTGGCAGAGTATTCGCTGGGGTAGGGTGCGTTAGGACCGTCCCACAGTTTTTCAAGTGGGACAAAGTCCGCCATGAAAGGGGTTGATGGCGTCCCTTTTACTTTGCTTTTGATGCTCGACATAGTCAATCCTTGATTTGCCAGCGTCCCTAGGTTGTTGGCCTAGGTTCTCAGACGCCGTGAGGTGCGGGTTTGCGCCTCTAGGTGACTGTCGTTAGTTTGCTGTTCAATTTCAAAAGAATCATCTGCACTTGAAACGCCAAAGAAAAATCCACCTACGAAGAGGTGGATTCATTTATTGGGTGGCGCAGTCGAGCTACAAACAGGCATTCAATTTTTGGAAACTTGGCCTGAGCTCACTTAGAAAATATTTGATCGGCCCTTGCGAGAGTGAGTGAGTTCCGGCCGCACAAAATACAGCGTCGCACAACCTTCTGAAAGGTCCGCCGTCACCAGGAACAACGCCAAATATTTTCAAGTTTTTGGCGATCAAAAGGATGTATCCCGCATATTCTTTTACCGTGCTAATCCTTCCTGACGCCTTCAAACCCCTTTTATTCATGTCCTCGATGACATTCTGAGCCGCCTGGGTGACTGCGTTTATTGTGTTGCGGACTTGCCTTATTAATTCGAGGTCAAAAGGATTGGTGTCGGATGGAAATAACCTTGAACAAGCCAGGTTTCCATCGAGCATTAGGATTTCATCAAAATCCAAGTTCGCAATGGCTGTGTCCAGTAGAGCAGATGCCTCGATAACCTTGTCCAGGTCAGTGAGACGGTTTTTCACTGTTCGCATTTTTGGCTTTCGGCTTTTCTCGAACGTTGCCAGCTCGATGGCAATAGTCGTCAGGATTTTCACGGCCTCTTCACCCAAAGATTCAGCCTTGCAAGCCGACTCAATAACCGAAAGAGCTTCCTGCGAAAGTGATGCTTCTACGCACTCGTTTTGATGCTGTTTTGCCAGGTCAATATTCATCGCATCCCCTCAGATGCTGCCCTTCAAAAGGTGCCACGCCAGCCGGGAAGGGACCCGGTGTTCGCTCCGTCGAGCTAGGCGAGGCATATGCTGATTGTCAGGCCACTGCCGCGATCTGAGACCCGCGCCGATCGAGCACTGATTCACGCGAGCTATCAAAAGTATCCCGATTCTCCAGCGTGTCATGCAGCACCTGGGAGATTCGGTAGGCGATAGTGGGGACGCCTGGCGCGGAAAAATCCTGGTTATCGGGACTGAGCAACCTTTCCAGAACGATCGCCATGGACAGCAATTGATCACGCTCTTCATTGAGTGTTTCGAAGGCAAAAACCAGAGTCTTTTTTGGAATTGAAATCATTGCATTACTTTCGATTTGGCGAGCATCACGCTGGCCTTGGTTGGTGTGGTTGGATTCGATTTGTGTTGGTACGCCGTTTGTGTCGGCATAGGCTCGCACCTTGGCTGCAGCAAGGGGTTTGTTTCTCATTGAATGGCTCCCAGGGCTGACAGCATGGCGCTGGCTTTGGTTTGTGTGGTCAGGTGCGCATAGCGCTTTGTCATGTCGAGCTTTCGATGCCCCAATACCTCGGCAATGACATTCAAAGGGATGCCCGCCTGGGCCATGTAAGAGGCGCAGCAATGGCGCAGGTCATGGAACTTAAAATTTTTGATCTTGGCCCGATCTACAGCGTCCCGCCAGGCTGAATCGATGCTGGTGGGCACCAGGTACTTGCTGCGCACGCTGCCAAAGACAAAGCGGTCCAGGTCGGTTGACTTGAATGGCGTCATGGCCTCGATCACGTCGGGCAGTAGCACCAGGGTGCGCCGGTCGCCGTTTTTGGTGCGGCCAAGTGTGGCGATGCCGTTTTTCAGATCAACATCGCGCCAGGTCAAGGCCAGCAGCTCGCCGCGTCTGGCGCCGGTCTTCATTGCCAGCAGGGTCAGTGCGTACAGACGGGGGTACTGTGACTCGCGCACGGCCTCAAACAGCCTGGTGCGCTCTGAGGCGTCAAGGAATCGCACGCGCTCCTTGGCATCAGGCAGACGTTTGATGCCTCTGCAGGGGTGCACCCAGGCCTTTGGGCACAGTCGCTGCTCAATGACCCAGGTGAAGACTGCCGCGATCGCTTGCATGTAGCGGTTCAGGGTGGCGGTCGTTTTGACCTTGTGATGGCCTTTGATCTTGAATATCTGGTTTCCCAGGTGATCGAGTCCGACAAATACCAGGGGCGGTTTTGTCTGCAGCTCGTTGCGGCAGACTTGGATCAGGTCGGAATCGACGTTTTCGAGCGTGAACTCGCCGATCATGTCCAGCCAGGCTGACAATCTCTGTGTTCGTGTTGGGTCCCGGCCCGCATATTGGGCCATGTAGCGATCGATGACCTGGTGCACTGTGAGTGCCTCGGGTCTGATGGCAAGGGCGCGCAAGCGCTGTGCCACGTTTTGCGAACTTGCGCTGAGAGTCGCTTGTTCGCGGGTTTCAGTCAGTAATGTCATGTTCATTCTCCGTTAATTGCCGGAAAACCGGCGGACTAGCGAAGTCTGAGAATGACGCTGACAAATCAAGAACTAAATCAATGACTTAGCTGAAAATTTGGCTCCTCGACCTGGGCTCGAACCAGGGACCTACGGATTAACAGTCCGGCGCTCTACCAACTGAGCTATCGAGGAACAAGCCTTAAATTATAGCGGCAAAATTTTGCGTCTTTCGGGCTTGGCCTGCTTCGGCGGTCAAAAATTCCTAAAAAGCCGGCGATGCGGCTTTACGCAAGAGGAAGTCGGCCGCTCAGTCGAACACGGGCGACTCGACGCCCAGCACCTTGTGCAGTTTGGGGCTCGTCGTCGTGTACTGCAGGAACACCTTCTTGTCCGGGAAGATGATCGGCATGGCGCCAAAGGCGGCCAGCGCGCACTCGTGAAAGCCGCTCAGGATCAGCTTCTTCTTGCCCGGGTAGATGTTGATATCGCCCACGGCAAAGATGCCGGGCTCGCTGGTGGAGAATTTTTCGGTATCGACCTTGAGCTGCTTGCGTTCGATGTCCAGCCCCCATTCGGCGATCGGCCCGAGCTTGGGCGACAGGCCGAAGAAGACCAGCAGCACGTCCAGCGGAACGACGCGCGTCACGCCGTCGGCGCCGGTGACCTTGACGCCGGTGAGGACGTTGTCTGCTTCCTCGATGCCCGTGACTTGGCCGATGACGAATTGCATCTCCAGCGCGTCGCACAGTTCCTTCATTTTGGCCACGTTCGCGGGGGCCGCCTTGAAGCCGTCGCGCCGGTGGATCAGGATCACGCTTTCGGCCTTGTGCGGGCTGTCCTTGACGAATTCAAGCGCCCAGTCGAGGGCCGAGTCGCCGCCGCCGACGATCACCAGGTTCTTGCCGGCAAAGTCTTCCGGCTTGCGCACGCGGTAGAACAGCTGCGAGTCTTCGTAGGCCTCCAGGCCTTCCACCTTGAGGGTACGAGGCTGGAAGGCGCCAACGCCCGCCGCGATGAAGATGGTCTTGGTCAGGAAGCGCGTGCCCTTGGACGTTTCAACAAAGAAGCGGCCGTCGTCCTGCGTCTCGACAACCGTGACTTCCTGCCCGTAGTGAAAGGTCGCGCCGAAGGGCTCGATCTGCTTCAGCAAATTGTCGGTGAGTTCTCTGCCGGTGCAGACCGGTACCGCCGGAATGTCGTAGATCGGCTTGTCGGGGTATAGCTCGATACATTGGCCACCGGGATAGGCCAGGGAATCGACGACGTGAGCCTTGATTTCGAGCAGGCCGAGTTCGAATACCTGAAACAGCCCGACAGGGCCGGCACCGACGATCACTGCGTCGGTTTCTATGGGGTCTTGGTGGTTGCGCACAGAGAACTTGTTGTTGGGGTCAAAAAAATGCAGTCCGCTCTCAGCGGATCAGGTATTGCAGCTTGCCGGTCTTGTCTTTCCACTCTTCTGCTTCCGGCAGCGGTTCCTTGCGCTTGGTGATGCCTTTCCAGCTCGGCAGTTTCGCCAGCTCGGCATTGATTTTGGTCATGTGCTGCTGGTCCGCCGGCACATCCTCTTCAGCGTAGATGGCGTTGACGGGGCATTCAGGAATGCAAACCGCGCAGTCGATGCACTCGTCGGGGTCGATGGTCAGAAAGTTGGGGCCTTCGCGGAAGCAATCCACGGGACAAACGTCGACGCAGTCGGTGTACTTACATTTGATGCAGGCTTCGGTGACGGTATGTGTCATTTTGAGTTTTTCGACGATTGGGTGAAAGCCATAGATTTTAATTGATCAGTACAGCCCCAGCAGTTTTGTGGGATGCCGTGTCCACCAGAACCAGTGAACCCAGCACGCGGGATTGGCTGTAGGGAAGGGTGGCAACCGCCTCCTGCAGTGTTAGGTCTACATGGCCGATGCTATTGGCGACCAACTGGGTGGCCTCTTCCTCAGCAAGGGTATTGATGTCGAGCCGATGCACGATGCGCTTAATCCGGGCCTTGATCCAGCGGTGACCATGCAGCGCCCAGTAGACGCGCCCGGCCACCAGCGGCTCATCATCCAGCCAGGCCACGGTCGCCTTGAGCTCGCGGCTTGCGGGCACACTGCTGGCGGGGGTATCAAAGTCGTCAGCGCCTTCGGGGCTGTCAGTGGCGGCCAGCAGCCAGTCGCCGCGCGATACATCGACTTCGCGGTCCAGCACAATCCCGGCGCCATGGCCGGCTTGCACCGGGCCTGGCTGGCGGGTGTGGCGCAGTACTTGGGCCACGGTGGCGGTCTGACCGCTCGGCAGCACGCTGATTCTCTGGCCCACCTGCGCACCGCCGGTGGCGACGCGACCCCAGAAGATACGCCGGCCCTGCGAGGTATCGCTGGAAGCCGAGAACTTTTCAACCCACTGCACCGGAAAGGCGAAGGGCAGGGTGGTTTCGGCCGGTGTGACGGGCAGTTTCTCCAGAATTTCGAGCAGGCTTGGGCCCTCGTAGTCGCACCAGAGCGGTGCTGGTGTCACCACGTTGTGGCCCTTAAGCGCGGATATCGGCACGATGGCCGTCACCTCGATTTCGGCCGCTGCCGCAAAGGCGCTCAGGGCCTCGCTGATCCGGGCAAAGGCTGCGGCGCCGTGTTCCAGCGCGTCGAGCTTGTTCACGGCAAAGACGATCGACGGAACGCGCAGCAGGCTCACCAGCAGCGCGTGGCGCCGTGTCTGCGACAGCAGGCCATGGCCCAGCTCGGCGCTCGGCACGCGCGCATCGGGCTGCTGCGCCCAAGTCAGTTTGGTGGCATCTACCAGCACCACGGCGGCGTCGGCGCTCGATGCCGCAGTCACCATGTTGCGGGTGTACTGCTCATGGCCGGGGGCGTCGCCGATGATGAACTTGCGCTGCGCCGTGTTGAAGTAGCGGTAGGCCACGTCGATCGTGATGCCCTGTTCGCGCTCGGCCGAGAGGCCGTCGGTGAACAGGGCCAAGTCGGCCTCGCCGCTCTTGGAGACATTGGCCAGTTGGTCCTGCAGCACCGAGCGGCTGTCCACGAGCAGGCGTCCGATCAGCGTGCTCTTGCCGTCATCGACCGAGCCGCAGGTTATGAACCGGAGCGCCGCGCCGGTATCGGTCACTGCGGTCTGTGCCGCTGGTGCCGCGTTGATGCGCTCGGCTTGAAGTGTGGTTGCAGTCATCAGAAGTACCCGTCTTTCTTTCGCTTCTCCATTGAAGCCTCGGAGGTTTTGTCGTCCATTCGCGTGGCGCCTCGCTCGCTGACGTCGGCCGCCAGTGTTTCGATCACGATGTCGTCGGCCGTGGCGGCCAGGCTTTCCACTGGGCAGGTGCAGGTGATGTCGCCCACGGTGCGAAAACGCACATTGCGGGATTCGACAGTTTCACCGGGACGCGCCGGGGTCAGCTCCGTGACCGGCACCAGCAAGCCCTTGCGCTCCACCACTTCGCGCTGGTGCGTGTAGTAGAGGGAAGGCAGTGCGATCTGCTCGCGCGCGATGTACTGCCAGACGTCGAGCTCGGTCCAGTTGGAGATCGGGAACACGCGGAAGTGCTCGCCCGGTTGCAACCGCGTGTTGAACAGCGTCCACAACTCGGGCCGCTGCGCCTTCGGTTGCCACTGCCCGAAGCTGTCGCGGTGCGAGAAGATGCGCTCCTTGGCGCGGGCCTTTTCCTCGTCGCGGCGCGCGCCGCCGATCAAGGCGTCGAAGCGGAATTCTTCAATGGCTTCGAGCAGCGTGACGGACTGGTGCACGTTGCGCGATTCGCCGGGATGCGCCAGGCGCACGGTGCCGCGCGCCATCGAATCCTCAACACTGCGCACGATCAGCTCGGCCTGCAGTTCTTTGGCTCGTGCATCGCGGAAATCGGTCACTTCATGGAAGTTGTGCCCGGTGTCGATCATCAGCAGCGGATACGGGATGCGGCCGACGCCGAAGGCTTTTTCAGCGCACTTGAGCATGACCAGCGAGTCCTTACCGCCGGAAAACAGCAGCGTCGGGCGTTCGAACGCGGCGGCCACCTCGCGCAGGATGAAGATGGTTTCTTCCTCGAGCGCGTCGAGGTGCGAGTTGCTCAGGTGATCGGGATGGTGCGAATGGGGCATGGTCTGCAGCAACTCTGGATTGATACGGGCGTTCATGTGGAGGCTCTTTCTGTGGCGGGCTCGGCATGGTCTGCGCCCTTGACGTGCAGGCCGCATTCCTTGGCTGCTTCGTCTTCCCACCACCAGCGACCGGCGCGAAAGTCTTCGCCCAGGCTGATGGCGCGCGTGCAGGGCGCGCAGCCGATGCTCGGGAAGAACTGGTCGTGCAGCGGGTTGTAGGCGACGTGGTTCAGCGCGATGAAATGCCAGACGTCGCCCCAGCTCCAGTTGGCCAGCGGGTTGAACTTGACATGCGTGCCGTCCGACCGGTCGATCAGCGGCACATCGGCGCGCGCGCCCGATTGCTCGCGGCGCAGCCCGGTGATCCAGGCGCTCTTGTCGTCCAGCGCGCGCGAGAGCGGCTCCATCTTGCGAATCTGGCAGCAGGCCTTGCGCAGGTCGATGCTGCGGTACATCGCATCCTGGCCTTCGCGCGCAACGAATTGCACTACCGCCTCCTGCGCCGGCTTGAACACCTGCACCGGCGCGCGCGACGTGGCCTGCAGTTGCGCCAGCAAGGCCAGCGTCTCGGGATGCAACCGGCCGGTCTCGAGCACGAAGATGCCGATGTCGAGCTGCAGGCTGTTGATCAGGTGGCTGATGACCACATCCTCCGCGCCCAGGCTGGAGGCCTGGCTGACACGCGATGCTGCGCCGGTCGTCAGCGGTGCATTTTCGCGCGCTGCCTGCTGCAGCACTTCGACTGTTTGTGCCAGCCGGGCGTCGAAGTCGGCTGACGGGCGGGCGTTGCGTTCGATCGCGTTCATGCGCCAACTCCGGCGGCGAAGTGTGGCTCGGTCCGCTCGGCATCGCCCTGGTAGAAGGCCGGGTAGCGGTCGAACTGGCGCTGGGCAAAGTCCGGGTTCTGGTCGGCGCGCAGGACGGCGCTGTCGAAGCCGCTGCGCTTCATCTGCACCAGCTGGTCGATCAGCACGTCGCCAACGGCGCGGATCTCGCCCGTGAAGCGCAGGCGCCGGCGCAGCAGAAAGGCCTGACTGAAGGCGCGGCCGTCAGTGAATTTGGGGAAGTGCAGATCGATGCGCGCCACGCCTTCGAGGGATAGGGCGCGCGGATCGGCATCGTTGGCCAGTGCAAGCACCTGAGGGTGTTCGGACTGGGCGGCGTGGGTGGTGGCGGTGATCAGTTTCATGTCTTTTTCCTCTCAGGCCGGTTCGGCTTCGGCTGTCAGGCGCACGCTGTTTGCGGCCTGCTTGAACTTGTCCATGCCGACGCGCCGGAAGGTGGCGATGAAGGTCTCGCCGGCCTGGCGCTCGCGCCGGTAGGTGTCGAGCAAGGCTTCGATCACGTCGGGCACTTCTGCCGCGCCGAAGGACGGGCCGACAACCTTACCGGCTTGCGCTGCGCCGCTAAGCGTGGAGCCGTCCGCGCCGCCGAGTGACACTTGGTACCACTCGCGCCCGTCCTTGTCGACGCCCAGGATGCCGATGTGCCCGCTGTGGTGGTGGCCGCAGGAGTTGATGCAGCCGCTGATATGCAGGTCGATCTCACCGAGGTCGTTCAGCTCGTCCATGTCTTGATAGCGCTCGGTGATGGCGGCAGCGATCGGAATCGAGCGCGCATTGGCCAGCGCGCAGAAGTCGCCGCCGGGGCAGGCGATCATGTCGGTTAGCAAGCGGATGTTGGCGCGTGCCAAACCAGCCTGGCGTGCGGCGCGCCAGAGCTCGGGCAGTTGCGCCTCATGAACCCAGGGCAGCAGCAGGTTCTGGTCGTGCGTGACGCGCGCCTCGCCGGCAGAGAACCGGTCGGCCAGTTCGGCAGCCGTTTCGAGCTGGCTGGCGGTGGCGTCGCCCGGTGCCTGGCTCAGGCGTTTGAAGGACAGTGTCACGGCGCGTAGGGCCGGGTTCTTGTGCGGTGCCACGTTCTGCTGCAGCCAGCGGCTGTAGTCGAGCGCTTCCTTCGCGTCGGCCGGCAGCGCCCGGTCGATCGCGGTCTGCGGCGCCCGTTCGCGCAACGCGGGCGGCACAAACGAGGCCGCCACGCGGTCGAGTTCGTGCTGTGTGATGGTGTGCGGCGCGCCATCAATTCCGATAATGTCCTGGTACTCGGCTTCCACCTCATCGATGAAACGCTGGCCCTCGGCCTTAATCAGGATCTTGATACGGGCCTTGTAGGCGTTGTCGCGCCGGCCCCAGCGGTTGTAGACGCGCACCACGGCTTCGAGGTAGTTGAGGACCTGGTTCCACGGCAGGAACTCGCGCAGCGTGCTGGCGATGATGGGCGTGCGGCCCATGCCGCCGCCGGCCACCACTTTGAAGCCGATCTCGCCGTCTGAGTTGTGTAGCACGTACAGGCCAACGTCATGCCAGGCTGTGGCGGCGCGGTCTTCGCGCGCGCCCGACACCGCGATTTTGAACTTGCGCGGCAGGAAGGCGAACTCCGGATGCAGCGTGCTCCATTGGCGCAGGATTTCGCAGAACGGGCGTGGATCGACGATCTCGTCAGTCGCGATGCCGGCGCGCTCGTCGCTCGTGATGTTGCGGATGCAGTTGCCGCTGGTCTGGATGCCGTGCATGTCGACCGATGCCAGCAGGTCCATGACGTCGGCGCTGCGCGTCAGGGGTATCCAGTTGAACTGGACGTTCTGGCGCGTCGTGAAGTGCCCGTAGCCGGTCGGCAGATGCGCCGTGCCGAGCTTGCCCTGCGTGCTCCGCGCGGTCTCGTAGACCGCGGCGCTGGGCTGGTCGTAGTCGCGGGCAATGCGGGCCAGCGCGCGCAACTGGCGGGTGGAGAGTTCACCGTAGGGCACGGCCACGCGTAGCATTGGCGCGTAGCGCTGCACATACCAGCCGTTTTGCAGGCGCAGCGGGCGGAAGTCGTCATCGCTGAGCGTGCCGGCGAGGTTGCGCTCCAACTGGTCGCGATACTGCGCGGCGCGTTGCGCTACAAACTGTCGGTCAAAAGCGGTGTACTGGTACATGGTTTCTTCAGCAGGGTTGAGGGGCAGCGCGCTCCTTGCGCGTCGGTTTGCCCGGCGGGACTTGGTTACAGGGCAATGAGTTTGGCGCCGGCGTAGGCCAGCAGGACTGAGAGCAGGGAGCGGATCACACGCTCCGGAATGCGCGACATCAAATGGGAACCGATCCAGATGCCGGGCAGCGAGCCGGCCAGCAATTTGACGAGCATCGGCCAATCGACCGATCCGAGCGACGCGTGGCCGAGGCCTGCCACCAGAGTCAGCGGCACGGCGTAGGCAATGTCGGCGGCGACGATGCGCGGCAGCGGCAGCATGGGGTAGAGCAGCATCAGCACAGTGACGCCGACGGCGCCGGCACCGACGGACGTCAGCGTGACCAGTGTGCCGATGACGGCGCCGAACAACAGCGGCAGACTCCAGTGACGGGGCGTGGCCGCCAGGCGTTCCTGGCCGCGCGCCACCGCAGCCGGTGCCGCCTTGCCGCGCAGCGCCTTGTACAAGGTGGCGGCGGCGGTCAACAGCAGGGCCGCGCCCAGGGTGCTGGTCATCAGGCTTTGGACGCGGGCACTGGTCGCGCCCACTTGATCGAGAATGAACAGGGTGATCAAGGCGGCGGGAATGCTGCCGGCCGAGAGATGCAACACGACCCGCCAGTCCACGACGCCGGCGCGCGCCAGTTTGACCGAGCCGCCCATCTTGGTGAAGGCCGCAAACAACAGATCGGTACCGACTGCCAGATAGGGTTTGACACCGAAGAAGAAGATCAGGATCGGTGTCATCAAAGAGCCACCGCCCACGCCCGTGAATCCGACCACGAGGCCGACAAAAAAACCAGCAAAAATAAACGCCAAGTCATGCATGGGGGCTGACTTTAGTGGCGGATCGTTAGATTACAAAATATATATTAGTGATGGCTATATAAGCTATCGGTATAAAGAACCAAATCACCGGAAAATAGGGCCTCGACGAACAGACGCTCTTGCCAGCCAGGGGCTGAGCAGGGTATCACCCACCAGCTGCTTGCAGGCATCGGCGTCGACTTGCATGCAGACCTGCGAAACGCAATCGCCGCGTCGTCCGGCCAGCTCGCCGTCGTAGTGACTGCTCAGCACCGTTTGTCCCTGAAGCGGCCCATCGGTCAGCACGCTGATGCGTCCGCGTTCCAGGGTGAACAGTTCCGGCTTGACCAGGTAGACGAAGGCCAACACGTCGTGGCCGAAACAGCCATGGATTTGCGCAACATGGGGGTACAGGGCGCTGTAGAAGTCGGCATAAAAGCCCACCGCCTGGTGCAGCGTGCTGGTGGCTGGATGCTGTTGTTTATCGGCGATGGCCTTGAACATCGACAGCGGCAGGATTACGCGGTGCGTCACGTCAAGCCCGACCATCGTCAGGCGCCAGGGCGCTGCAAACACCTGCGCCGCGGCGTGCGGGTCGTTGGCGATGTTGGCCTCGGCCACCGCTGACACGTTGCCCGGCTCCAAAACCGTGCCGCCCATCAGGATTACTTCGCGGAGCAGGTGTGGCAGGCGCGGCTCGATGGCCAGCGCCAATGCCAGGTTGCCCAGCGGACCAACAGCGACGAGTGTGATTTCGCCGGGCTGTGCGCGCGCCATGTCCACGATGAACCGGGCCGAGGAGCGCGGGTCAAGCGTGGCCTGAACCGGCAGGCGCGCGGGCAGGTTGCCAAGACCGTCGGCGCCGTGAACATGCGCCGGGGGTACTGGTGGCGGCAGGGTCAATGGAGCGGCGATGCCTTGCGTCACGGGGATGGTTACGCCGACCAGTGCCGTCAGGTAGAGGGCATTGACGGCGGCCTGTTCCACTGCGACGTTGCCAAAGGTTGTGGTGATGCCGATCACGTCGATGTCCGGATGCGCTAGCGCAAAGTAAAGCGCCATCGCGTCGTCGACACCGGGGTCGGTATCGAAGATCACCTTGTACGGTTCGTGTCGCATGGTTCAGCCATCGAAGCCGCAACGGGTTTTCAGCGCTGCGATTTGTGCGGGTGTGGCGTCCGCTTGCGCTGCCAAAAAGTCGGTCAGTTCGGTATGCGTCGGTATGCTGGACTGGGCACCAGCTCGGGTACAGGCCAGGGCGCCGGCGGCGCTGGCCTGGCGCAGGGCCTGCTTCAGGTCAGAGTCCTGGCTCAGGGCGGCCACCAGCACGCCGCAGAAGGTGTCGCCGGCACCGGTGCTGTCGATGCTGCGGACCGGAAAGGCCGGCTGGGCTGTGACGTGACCATGGTCGCGCGCGCAGCAGCCGTGCGCGCCCAGGGTCACCACGACGCAGGGCACGGCAATGCGTTCCAGGCACTCGGCGACGCTGCCCTGGTGGCGTGCCACGACGGTCAGCTCGCCTTGGTTGACGATCAGCACGTCGATAAGCGCGAGCAGATCGGCGCCCAGCGGTTGCGCCGGCGCGGCGTTCAAAACCACCTTTAGGCCCTGATCGCGCGCCGAGCGGGCATAAGCCGTGATGATCGGAACGGGCGTTTCTAGTTGCAGCAGCAGGTGGCTGAAGTCGTCCAGCGCGGGCAGGTCAGACACGCGCAGCGACAGGTTGGCGCCGGGGGCCACTGTGATCGCGTTTTCCGCATCGTCAGAAACGCAGATGAAGGCGGTGCCGGTGGCCTGGTCCGGCACGCGCACGATGTGGCGGTGCACACCAGCGGCCAGCAGGGATTCCTCGAGTGGCACAGCGTAGGCATCGTCGCCGAGAGCCAGCAGCATGTGCGTCGGCACCGCCCCGGCGCGCGCCGCAGCGACCGCCTGGTTGGCGCCCTTGCCGCCGGGATAGGTCTTGAAATCGCGCCCGAGCACGGTTTCGCCCGGACCCGGGATGTGCGCGGCGCGAACAACAAAGTCGAGATTGGCGGAGCCGGCGACAAAGATCATGACCAATTCCGTTCGCAGGCAGCCAAAGCCAGGCCGGTCCGTCTGGGTGATCAGGCGCTGGGCGGCACGTAACCCTGGGCGGCGTCGGCGCCGGAGCCGAAGAAGTGGTTTTCCATCTGGCGTGCGAGGTACTGGCGGGCGCGCGCGTCGGCCAGGTTCAGCCGGTTTTCATTGACCAGCATGGTCTGATGCTTGAGCCAGGCGGCCCAAGCTTCCTTGCTGACGTTTTCCCAGATGCGTTTGCCGAGTTCGCCGGGATAGGGCGCAAAGTCGAGACCTTCGGCTTCTTTGCCGAGTTTGATGCAGTTCACAGTGCGTGCCATAGGGGCCTTTTCCGAATTCTTGTAAAGGACCAACTTTAGCAAGCTTTCGGTGCCCCTCGGGACACTGCGGTAAAATGAGCGTTATGGCAAAAGCAGACACCAAAACGAAGATGCTGGCCGACGGCCTGCGTTACAAATCCAAGGTATCGGGTTCTCCCTTCACCGCTGCAACCTCCTTCGGGGCTGCAACCATGTCGTGCTTTCTGTGTGGCAAGCATCGCGCTCGCTCGCAGATGGTCACGCGCAAAATACTTGGCAAATCCCAGGCCGTGTGTTCGCCTTCGTGCAAGGCGGCGGACGAGGCTGCCAGTTGATATCCTGAATTGAAGCGGTCTCCTGCGCGGCAGGAACTTTATTCCGTGGAAGGCCACCAAGCAGTGGAGGCTTTGTTCCATTGTTTGCTGCTTAAAGGATAGCGATGATTTTCAAGACCCTGTCGGATTGGCTCGACAACTCCCCGCGTGCGATCTTCCTATGGGTGACCGCTGCGTGCGTCGGCATGCTGGTATTCGGGCAATACTTGCAACACAGCCTGGGCATCGATCCGTGCCCGATGTGCATCGTGCAGCGCTATGCCACGGTGCTGGTGGCGATCTTTGCCGCAGTGGCCGGCGCCACGGGTAAGCGAAGCATGCATGTCGGTGGGGGTTTGCTCATGTTGCTCAGTGCCGGCTTTGGCGCCTATGTGGCGGCCCGGCAAAGCTGGCTTCAATGGTATCCGCCCGAGGTCGTGAGTTGCGGGCGCGATTTTTACGGAATGATCGAGACCTTTCCGCTGCAACGCGCCATTCCCATGATCTTCAAGGGCAGCGGCGACTGCAGCAAGGTGGACTGGACCTTCCTGGGTGGCTCCATCGCCAACTGGACCTTCCTGTGCTTCAGCGGCTTTACTCTGCTGGCCGCCTTGCTGATTGCCCGGCGCGTCAGACAATCAACAGTTTCTTGACCAGTACCTGACTCTTTCGGTCCCAGTTGTACTTGCGCTTGCGCGCTTCGGGCAGCCAGTCCGGGTCCACCAGCACGAAGCCGCGTTTGAGAAACCAGTGCGTGGTGCGCGTGGTTAATACAAAAATGCTTTCCAGCCCCGCCGCGCGGGCGCGTTGCTCGATGCGCTTGAGCACCTTCTCGCCATCGCCCTGGCCTTGTACCTGGGGCGAGACCGTCAGTGCCGCCATTTCTGCCGTGCGCGCCTCCGCATAGGGGTAGAGCGCGGCACAGGCGAAGATGACGCCGTCGTGCTCGATCACCGTGTAGTTGCCGACGTCGCGCTCGATCTCCGTGCGGCTGCGCTTGACCAGCGTGCCGTCCTTCTCGAACGGCTCGATCAATTGCAGGATGCCGCCCACGTCTTCCACCGTGGCCTCGCGCAGGCTCTCCAGCTTTTCATCGACCACCATGGTGCCGATGCCGTCATGCACGTAGACCTCGAGCAGGATGGAGCCGTCCACGGCAAAGGGAATGATGTGGCTGCGCTCGACGCCGTTCTTGCAGGCGGTCACGCAATGCTGCAGGTAGAAGCCGGTGTCGGTGGGCTGGTTGGCCGATGGCAGCTCTGACAACAGCCTTTCAGCAGCCGCCAGCGGCAGTTCGGTATCGATCGGGTTGTCGTCGCTCTCAGGCTGTCCTGGCTGGATGCGGATGCCTGGAATTTCGGTCACGAAGATCAGCTTGTCGGCCTGCAGGGCCACGGCGACTGAGGTGGCGACTTCCTCCATCGCCAGGTTGAAGGCTTCACCGGTGGGCGAAAAACCGACTGGCGATAGCAGCACCATCGCGCCGAAATCGAGCGTTTTCAGGATGCCGGCCGTGTCCACCTTGCGCACCAGGCCCGAGTGCTGGAAATCGACACCGTCGACGATGCCGACCGGGCGCGCGGTGATGAAGTTGCCCGAGATCACGCGCACCGTCGCGCCGGCCATCGGCGTGTTGGGCAGGCCCTGGCTGAACGCCGCCTCGATTTCGTAGCGCAGCTGTCCGGCCGCTTCCTGCGCGCAGTCGAGCGCGATGCTGTCGGTGATCCGCATGCCATGCGAATAACGCGAGGTGTGGCCTTTGGCCGTGAGTTGCTCCGTCACTTGCGGTCGAAACCCGTGCACCAGAACCACCTTCACGCCCATGCTCTGGATCATGGCCAGATCCTGCGCCAGCGATTGCAGCTTGCCCGCGGCGATGGCCTCGCCCGCAATGCCCACGACGAAGGTCTGGTTGCGAAACTTGTGGATGTAGGGCGCCACGGAACGAAACCACGGCACGAAGGTGAAGTTGAAAACAGAGGACATCAAATCAAAGGTGGTAGGTGCGCGGCCAAAAGGAATGCATGAGGGGATAATCGCCCGGTTCCAAGCTGATGCCCCTGATTTTGACTGAAGTTTCCCCCTTGTCTGCCTGCCCCCTGAAAATCGAATTTCCGCCAGCGCTGCCGGTGTCGGATAAACGCGACGAGATCAGCGCCGCCTTGCAGCAGCATCAGGTCATCATCGTGTGCGGCGAGACCGGCTCCGGTAAGACCACGCAGTTGCCGAAAATTGCGCTGGCAATGGGACGCGGCAAGCTCAATTACCCGCCGGGCCGCGGCAAGCTCATCGGTCACACGCAGCCGCGCCGCATCGCCGCGAGTTCGGTGGCCAAGCGCATTGCCGAAGAGCTCAAGACCCCTTTGGGCGATGTGGTCGGCTACAAGGTGCGCTTCCAGGACCGGCTCAGCCGCGACGCCTCGGTCAAGCTCATGACCGACGGCATCCTGCTGGCCGAGACACAGACCGACCCGCTGCTCAAGGCCTACGACACCATCATCATCGATGAAGCGCACGAGCGCAGCCTGAACATCGACTTCCTGCTCGGCTACCTGCGCCAGATCCTGCCGCGCCGCCCGGATCTGAAGATCATCGTGACCTCGGCCACCATCGACGCGCAGCGCTTTGCCGATCACTTTGCGTCCAGAAGTGGACCCGCTCCAGTGATCATGGTTTCCGGGCGCATGTTTCCGGTCGAGCAGCGCTACCGGCCGTTCGAGGAGTCGCGCGAGTACGACCTGAACAATGCGATTGCCGATGGCGTCGACGAGCTCTGGCGCGACGTGCACAATAGCGGCGACATCTTGGTGTTCCTGCCGGGCGAGCGCGAGATCCGCGAGGCGGCCGACCATTTGCGCCGGCATCTGAGCCACCAGCCGCTGTTTCGCAACGCCGAAGTGCTACCGCTGTTCGCGCGCCTGTCGCAGGCCGAGCAGGACCGCATCTTCGACGGTCACAGCGGCCGTCGCATCGTGCTGGCCACCAACGTGGCCGAGACCTCGCTCACCGTGCCCGGTATCCGCTACGTGATCGACGCGGGCACGGCGCGCATGAAGCGTTACAGCTTTCGCAGCAAGGTCGAGCAGTTGCTGGTCGAGCCGATCAGCCAGTCCTCGGCGAACCAGCGCGCCGGGCGCTGCGGGCGCGTTGCCAATGGCATCTGCATCCGGCTCTACGAGCAGAAGGACTTCGACGGCCGGCCGCGTTTCACCGATCCGGAAATCCTGCGCAGTTCGCTCGCCGGCGTCATCCTGCGCATGAAGTCGCTGCACTTGGGCGGTGTGGAAGAGTTTCCGTTTCTGGAGCGGCCGTCGGGGCGCGCCATCGCCGACGGCTACCAGTTGCTGACCGAACTCGGCGCCGTCGATGAGGCTAACGAACTCACGGCGATGGGCACCGAACTGGCCCGATTGCCGCTTGATCCGCGCGTCGGTCGCATGATCCTGGAAGCGCGCACGCGCAGTGCGCTCGACGAGGTGCTGGTGATCGCCTCGGCGCTCAGCGTGCAGGATGTGCGGGATCGGCCGATGGAGGCGCAGACGCAGGCCGATCAGGCGCATGTGAAGTTTGATGACGAGAAGAGCGAATTCAGCGGCTATCTGAAGCTGTGGAAGTGGATCAACGACGGCAAGGGGGGAGAGGGACAACACAAGCTCTCGAACCGCCAGTACGAGCAGTTGCTGCGCCAGAACTTCGTCAACATCCGCCGAGTGCGCGAGTGGCGCGACATCCACTCGCAGTTGCACACGGTTGTGGCCGAGCACAAGTGGCGTTTGAACACCGTCCCGGCGAGCTATGAGCAATTGCATTTGTCGATGCTCTCAGGCTTGCTCGGCAACATCGGCTGCAAGGTCGATGTCGAGGCCAATCAGGGCGAATACCTCGGTGCGCGCGGCATTAAGTTCTTTGCCCATCCGGGTGCGCACCTGAGCAAGAAGCCGGGGCGCTGGGTGGTAGCCGCCGAACTGGTCGAAACCACGCGCCTGTTCGGCCGCGGCATTGCCAATATTGAGCCGCAGTGGCTTGAGCAGGTGGCGGGCCATCTGCTCAAAAAGCAATTACTTGATCCGCACTGGGAGAAGAAGGCCGGCGAGGTCGTGGCGCTGGAGCGCGCCACGTTGTACGGCATCGTCATCTACAGCGGGCGGCGAGTCAATTTCGGCCGCGTCGATGCGGTGGCGGCGCAGGAGATCTTCATCCGCGAAGCGTTGGTGGCCGGGCAATGGGAGACCAAGCTGCCCTTTCTCGCTGCCAACCAGCGGCTGATCCGGCAGGTGGAAGACATGGAGCACAAGGCGCGCCGGCAGGACGTGCTGGTGGACGAGGAACTGATCTACGCCTTCTACGACCAGCAGTTGCCCGCCGACGTCTGCAGCGCGTACAGCTTCGAGAACTGGTATCGCGAGGAGATCAAAAAGCAGCCCCAACTGCTGCTGCTCACGCTGGAAGAACTGATGCGCCATGAGGCGGCTGGCATCACGACGCAATCCTTTCCGAAGACGCTGCGCCTGGGCGGTGTTGATTGCGCGGCGACGTATCTGCACGAACCGGGCGATGCCAGGGACGGCCTGACCGCCACGGTGCCGTTGTTTGTGCTGAATCAGGTCAATGAAGAACGCTGCGAGTGGCTTGTGCCGGGCATGCTCAAGGACAAGATCCAGGCACTGCTGAAGACCCTTCACCAGCGGCCGCGCTCGCGCCTCGTGCCTTTGCCTGAGACGGCCACGAAGATGGCACTGGCGCTCGGCGCGCCGGAGATCTTTGGTCACGGCTCGCTGGTCGATGCCGTGCTGAAGCTGGTGCGCCAAGCGACCTCGCTTGACGTGGTGCGCGCCGACATCAAGGTTGACATGCTGAGCCCGCATTTTTTCATGAACTTCCGCGTGGTGGACGAACACGGCCGTCAGTTGGGGCAGGGGCGCAATCTGGGCGCGCTCAAGGCCGAACTCGGGGCCCAGGCGCGCGGTGCCTTCCAGGCGCTCGCCGGGCTCAAGATGGCGAGCAACGCTGTAGCCGCGCCCACAACGAAACAAGCGGCATCGCAAGCCGGCGGCCCGGTAGCGGCCAGCGGGAGCCTGAAGACAGTACCGGTCGCCGCCCCTGCCAGCCAGCGCTACACCGCCTGGAACTTCGGCGAGTTGCCGGAGTTGCTTGAGATCCAGAAGGGCGGCCAGACGCTGATCGGCTATCCGGGCCTGATCGACGCCGGTGACGCCGTGATGATCGAGGTCTTTGACGAACCCGACGTGGCAGCGGCAAAGCACCGCGTCGGTTTGCGCCGCTTGTTCTCACTGCAGATCAAGGACGCGCTCAAGTACCTGGAAAGGAACATCCCCGATCTGCAGAAGATGGCGATCACGTATCTGCAGGTCGGCAAGTCGGCCGACGGGTCAGGCGGCGGCACGATCGAGGAACTGCGCGAGCAGATCGTGAGCGTGGCGCTGGACCGGGCATTCCTGCTCGACCCGCTGCCGACCAACGAACTTGATTTCAAGCGTCGCATCGAGGAGGGCCGGGGCCGCCTGACCCTGATCGCCAACGAAGTGGCGCGTCTGGCCGGCGTCATCTTGCTCGAATATGCCAGCGCCGCGCGCAAGCTCAAGGACACGCGCACCGCGCCCGAGGCCACAGCCGATGTGACGCAACAACTCGCGCGCCTGATGCCCAAGCGCTTCCTGTCGAATTCGCCGTGGGGGCCGCTCCAGCACTTTGCGCGCTACCTCAAGGCGATCACGGCGCGGCTCGACAAGTACCGCGCCGACCCGGCGCGCGACGCGGCACGTCTGGCCGAACTGCGCCCGCTGGAGCAGCGCTACTGGCGTCTGGTGGCGGAGCGCAAGGGCGTCGTCGACGAGCGCATGCAGGAGTTCCGCTGGCTGCTGGAGGAGTTGCGCGTGAGTTTCTTCGCTCAGGAACTGCGCACGCCGCAGCCGGTCAGTGTCAAGCGGCTCGAAAAGGCCTGGGCGCAGTTGCTCTGACGCCTGCTGCGGCTCAGAGGGCCTGCAACCGCTGCAGGGCGGCGTTAAGCGTCTCATCCTTCTTGGCAAAGCAGAAGCGCACCACGTGCTGGTCGAAGCCGTTGCCGTAAAACGCAGACAGCGGAATCGCCGCGACGCCGATCTCGGACGTTAGCCACAGGCAGAACTCAGATTCCGGCAGATTGCGCTCGGGCACGCCCAATCCGGAGATGTCGGCGCACTGGAAGTAGGTGCCTTCGCCCGGCAGCAGCTTGAATTTGGTGCGCGCCAGCCCGGCGCGAAACAGGTCGCGCTTGCGCTGGTAGAAGGCCGCCAGTTCGATGTACGGTTTGGCATCCAGCATGTACGCGGCCAGCGCGTGCTGCACCGGCGTGTTGACCGTGAAAACGTTGAACTGGTGCACCTTGCGGAACTCTGCCGTCAGCGCTGCCGGCGCGGCCTCGTAGCCGACCTTCCAGCCGGTGACGTGGTAAGTCTTGCCGAAGCTCGAGATGATGAAGGCGCGCGCCGCCAGGCCCGGATAGCGCGCCGCGCTCTGGTGCTGCTGGCCGTCGAACACCATGTGCTCGTAGACCTCGTCGCAGATCAATAGCACATCGGTTGGCGCCAGGATATCCTGCAGGCGCAGCATGTCCTGCGCGCTCCAGACCGTTCCGCTTGGGTTGTGCGGCGAATTGACCAGGATGGCGCGCGTCTTCGGCGTGATGGCGGCAGCAATCTTGTCGAAGTCGGGGCGGAACGTGCCGGGCGTCAAAGGCACGCGCACCGGCACGCCGCCGGCGAGTTCGATGTTGGGCACGTAGCTGTCGTAACAGGGCTCGAGCACGATGACCTCGTCGCCCGGATGGACAACAGAGAGGATGGCGGTGAGGATGGCCTGCGTGGCGCCGGCGGTGATGGTGATTTCGCTTGCGGCGTTATAGCGGCGGCCGTACAAGGCCTCGATTTTGCTGGAGATGGCTTCGCGCAGCACCGGCACGCCGGTCATTGGCGGGTACTGGTTTAGGCCTTCTTGCATGGCCTCGGTCACCGCGTCAACCAGGGCCGGGTCGCAGTTGAAATCCGGAAAGCCCTGGCCCAGATTGACAGCGTTCTTCTCTGCTGCGAGCGTCGACATGACGGTGAAGATGGTCGTGCCGACGTTGGGCAGTCTGCTTTGCAGTGTGGGCGTTCGTTCGCTGCTCATGGCGAGTGTTCTTCTCTTCAGTTTGGGAAAGTTCAGTGTCTATAACTCGTAGTCATCCACATGCCCGGTCATGGCGCGCTCGACCAATGTGCGGCTGAGGCGGTCGCTCAGCAATTCGGCAAAGTTGTAGACGAAGTTGCGCAGGTAGGCGCCACGCTTGAACGCGACGCGGGTTACGTTCTGGCCGAAGAGTTGGCCCAGTGGACGCACGACCAGATCGCTCTTGGCGCCGTCGGCGACCACGTCGGTGACCGACATTTCAGCCGCAATGCCAATGCCCAGGCCCAGCCGCACATAGGTCTTGATCACGTCCGAATCAATGGCCTCGAGCGCGATGCGCGGCTCGAGCTTGCGCGTCGCAAACGCATGGTCGATCTTGGTGCGCCCGGTGTAGGCCGGGTGGTAGGTGATCAGCGGCTCGCGCGCGATATCTTCCAGCGTGACATGTTCTTTCTGGCAAAGCGGGTGGCCAACGGGCAGCACTAGCACATGCTGCCACTCGTAGCACGGCAGGGTGACGAGTTCAGCGTAACCGGCCAGCGATTCGGTGGCGATCCCGATCTCCGCCACTTCGTCGATCAGCATGCGCGCCACCTGGTCCGGTGAGCCCTGGTGCAGGCTGACATTGACCTTCGGGTAGGCCAGGCGCAATTTGGCGACCGGCGCGGGCAACACGTAGCGTGCCTGCGTGTGGGTGGTGGCAATCGACAGCGTGCCACTGTCCTCTGCGCTGTACTGCTCGCCGATGCGTTTGAGGTTGCCGATTTCGCGCAGGATCAGCTCGATGCTCTTGAGGACCAGTTGGCCGGGTTCGGTGACGCGCTTGAGTCGTTTGCCGTGCCGGGCAAAGATCTCGATGCCCAATTCCTCTTCCAGTTCAATGATGGCCTTGGACACGCCGGGCTGGGAGGTGTGCAGGGCCTTGGCGGCTTCGGTGAGATTGAGGTCGCGCCGGACAGCTTCCTGGACAAAACGGAATTGATGTAGGTTCATGCCAAATTTCAGCTAACAATGAAATTTATTATGCCTCAGTCGTATATTCAATAACCCACTTCACTCAGGAAATGGCAAGCTTGGCGATCAGGGCGATGATTTCCGGCTCTTCACCGAGCGCAGGCCGCAAGTCGAATGTGACTTGCGGATGGCTGGACTGCAGGGTCGCGATCAGAATCGGCAGGTCCTCGCGGGCGTGCTTGCCAAGGCCCAGAAAAAGCGGCACCACCGTGATCGAGGTGATGCCCAGTTCGACCAGTTCGGCTGCGCTGGTGACCAGGTCGGGGGTCGTGGCTTCCAGATAGGCGCAGCGCACGGCAACCTGCGGCGCCATCTGGCAGATGTGGCCGGCAACCGCTTCGATTGGTTGCTTCCACAGCGGGTCGCGTGAGCCGTGGGCCAGCAGGATAGTGCCGCGCACCCAACTCGTGCCGCTCTGTTCGCGTGGCAAGCTCATCGGCGCAGCACCAGCCAGCCGAACGCGGTCAGGGACAGCAGGGAATAGATCAGGCCGGGCAGTGCGGCGGTGAGCCAGGGCTGCCAGTTCTGCATTTCGCCGATGTAGCCGAAAACGTTGTTGAGCAGGAAGAAACTGATGCCCGCCATGACACCGCCAAACACATAGCCGGCAATGCCGCCCGAGCGGAAATGCAGGTAGGCAAACGGCAGTGCCAGCACGACCATGACTAGGCAACTCAGCGGATAAAACACTTTTTTCCAGAACTCGATTTCGTAGCGCTGCGCGCTCTGCTGGTTGGCATCAAGGTGCCGAATGTATTGAAACAGGTCATAGGTGCTCATGCGCTCTGGCTTGAGCAGCGCAGCCGACACCATTTCGGCGCTGATTTCGTTGGGCCAGCGGAAGTCATCGACGCGCGTGCGTTCGACGCGAGGGGGCTCTGTGTTCCTGGGCGGGAACTCGGTGCGGTCGACCTGCTTGAGGTGCCACGCGTCGTCCGTGCCATGCCGCGCTGTCTCGGCCTGTGTCATCGAGACAAGAAAGCCCTGGTTGTCGAATTCGAAGATGCGCACCCCGCGCATGCTACCGTCGGACTCTAGGGCGCCGATGTTGACCGCGTACTGCGAGTACTGCTGCTTTTCCTTGAGCCAGGCGCCGGTATGGCCGATGGTGATGAGCCCCTGGTAACGCGCCTTGAGCAGTTGAGCGCTGCGGTCGGCCGCCGGGGAAATGTAATCGCCGAGAAGAAAGGTCAGCAGCACAAAGACGGCGCCCAGCCAGAGCAGCGACTTGAGCGCCCTGGCAGGCCCCAGGCCGCTGGTTCGCAGGATCGTGTACTGCGAGCTCTGGGCAAAACGCGCCATGACAAAGATGGTGCCGATCAGCACGGCGATCGGCAGCAATTCATAAAGATGGCTCGGGATCATCAGCGTCACATAGCTCAGTGCCTGAACCAACTGGTAGCGGCCGGCGCCGGCGCGCCCGATTGACTGGATCTCTTCGACAAAGTCGAAAAAGAAGAAAAGTGACAGGAAGCAAAGCGTCACAAAGCCTACGGACGAAAACACTTCGCCGTAGATCAGGCGTCGGATCGTTCTCAAGGCGATGGCTTTCTTGATGCTGCGCCGCGCCGACCGAACAGGGAGCGCCAGTGCCAGCTGTTGTGCGCCTTGGCCAGCCAGCCCACGCCCAGCGCCAAGGCGCCGCCGTGCAGACTCAGCATGAAGCCTGCAAAGCTGAACTGGCCGGTGGCAATCCAGTTCTGGCCGAGGTTGAGCAGGTTGTTGTAAAGGACAAATGCAAAAAGGGCAAAAACCAGGTTGAAGCTTCTGCCGATGCGCGGATTGACGCTGGAAACCGGAATACCCATGATGATGAAATTGAAGGCCGCCAGGATCAAGCCGATGCGCCAGGACAACTCTGCCAGATTGGCGCGCGACAGGTTTTGCAGCAAGTCCAGCGTAGGGCGCGTGTTGATCGGGACGGCATCGGTGCTGCCCAGAATATCTCCACCGACCTTGATGCGGTATTCCTCAAACTCGCTGATCTTCAGCTCGCCCTTGGCCGACGGGCTTTCGAGGCGCTGGCCGTTGCTCAGCATCAGCAGCCGGTCCTGTCCTTCGCGCTGGATGCGCCCGCTGCGCGCCGACGTCATAGTGTGCTTGCCGTTTTCGGTGGTGGCGATGAACACGTTCGATCCGCCCTGTTTGCCACTCGCATCCTTCTCGACGAAGAAGACGCGGTCGCCGCCGGCCGACTCCTGGAACTGGCCGGGCTCGACGCGTTCGATGTCGCCCCGCTTCTCGTATACCTCCTTGAGGTTCTCGATCCTCTGATTGGACCAGGGCAGGACCAGCAGAGCCAGCGCCATCACCACCAGCAGGACCGGCCACGCGAACTGGAACAAGGGGCGCAGAAAGGACGACAAGCCGCGTCCGCTGGTGAACCAGATCACCATTTCGCTGTCGCGGTACATGCGCGACAAGGAGCCGAAGATCGAGATGAAAAGGCTCATGGTCAGGATGGTCGGCATATAGGCGAGCACCGTGTAGCCCATCACCAGGGTGACATCCGACGGGTTGAAGCTGCCGCGCGAGGCCTGGCCGAGCGTGCGGATCAGCGTCATGGTCATGACGACCGTCACCAGCACCACCAGGGTGGCGCCGAAACTGCGTGCCAGTTCCTGGCGGATGGAGGAATGGAATAGCATGGGTGTCTTGCGGGACGACGCACCACGGCGCGTCATCCTGTTTTCAACTGTATAAAATCCGCGGGCCCAGCGTCATGATGCAATGGCCCGACTCGCAGCTTCCTTAACTGATCAACAAGACGAATTATGAACTTTGAACTCAAGACCTTTGACTTGGCTAGTGCGGTTGCCGAGAAATGCGACGCCCTAATTGTGCTGCTGGGCCTGTCGTTCAAGCCTGGCAAGGACCCTTTGTCCGCCTTGCTGGCACAGGCCATGAAGGCCGGTGACCTGGAACTCAAGGCCGGCAAGACGCTGTCCTTGTACCGGCCGGCCGGTATCGCCGCCGCGCGCGTGGTGTTTGCCGGCACGGGTGACGGGTCCGCGCGTGAAACGCGTCAGGGCATCGCGGCGGCAGTGGCTGCTGCCAAGAGCAGCCAGGTGAAGAAATTGGCAGTCTGCTTTGTTGAAACGCCCGACGAGGGCGCGCTGCGCAGCTCCATCATGGCGGTGGCCGAGGCCAGTTACGTCTATACCAGCACCAAGTCGAAGCCCGAGCCCCGGGTGATCCAGCGCGTTGTGCTGGCACTGCCCGATGCGGCCAGGCTCAAGCCGGTCTTCGCGCAGGCCGTGGCCGCGGTGACGGGCATCGAGTACGCCAAGGAATGGGCGAACCGTCCGGCCAACCATGCGACACCGACTTTGCTCGCCGGTGCGGCCAAGTCGCTGGCCAAGCTGCGCAACATCCAGTGCGAGGTCCTGGGTCCGAAGGAAGTGGCCAAACTTGCGATGGGATCCTTCATGGCCGTTGCGCAGGGAACAGACGAGCCCTTGCGATTCATCGTGCTGCGATACAGCGGCGCGGCCAAGGCGTTGGCGCCGACCGTCCTCATTGGCAAGGGCATCACCTTCGACAGCGGTGGGGTCTCACTGAAGCCGGCGCCCGAGATGGACGAGATGAAGTTTGACATGTCGGGTGCGGCCAGCGTGCTCGGCGTCTTTCGTGCCCTGGCCGAATTGCAACCCGCGATCAACGTGGTCGGCCTGATTCCCGCCTGCGAGAACATGTCGGGCGGGCGCGCCATCAAGCCGGGTGATGTCGTCACCAGCATGAGCGGCCAGACGATTGAAATCCTCAATACCGACGCGGAAGGACGACTCGTGTTGTGCGACGCCTTGACCTACGCCGAGCGCTTCAAGCCGCGCGCCGTGGTGGACATTGCCACGCTCACGGGTGCCTGCATGATTGCCCTGGGCGGTGTGCGCAGCGGGCTGTTCGCAAGCAGCGATGAACTGGCTGCTGCCTTGATGCAGGCCGGCGAGTCGTCGACCGATCTGTGCTGGCGCCTGCCGCTTGACGATGACTATGCCGAAGGTCTCAAGACCAACTTCGCCGATGTTGCCAATGTTGCCGGGCGCGCCGGCGGCGCCATCACGGCTGCCAAATTCCTGCAGCGCTTCGCAGCCAAGTTCGCGTGGGCGCATATCGACATCGCCGGCACGGCCTGGAAGAGCGGCGCCGCCAAAGGGGCGACTGGACGGCCTGTGGCGCTGCTGCTGCAGTACCTGCTGGCGTCGGCGTAATAGCCTGCGGGTAGTCGGTCGTGACCGAAGTCGCATTTCACTTCAATGCACCGGACCGGATGGCGTATTGCTGCCGCTTGCTGCGCAAGGCCGTGGCCGGCAATGCACGGGTAGTGGTGACGGGTTTGCCTGACACGCTGGCGCAACTCGATGCCGCGCTGTGGACTTTTTCACTGACCGACTTTGTGCCGCACTGCATGCTCGACAGCGAGGCGCCGGTGCTGGCGGCTTCGCCGATCATCCTGGCCGGCACGATTACGTCCACGCCGCATCGGCAGGTGCTGGTCAATTTGGGACAACGCGTTCCTGAAGGCTTCGAGCAGTTTGATCGCGTGATCGAAGTAGTGGGCATGGATGACGAGGATCGCCAACTGGCGCGCGAACGCTGGAAGCACTACACGGAGCGCGGCTTTGCCATCACGCGGCACGATCTGACCTTGAAGACCTCGTCCTGATGAATGCATCATCATCACCGCCGTCGCGTTTTCTGCCAACCTTGACCGAGGTCGTTGATCCCGCAAGCCTGGCTCCGGCCCCGGCTCCGGTGACGCCTGAACTGGAGCAAGTCGTGCGGCTCGTGATGCAGCGTCTGCAGGCTGAACTGGAGCGTCGCCTGCAGGAGCAGATGCAGGTCATGCTGCAGCAACAGTTGCAGATTCTGCGTGCGTCGATTTGCGATCAGATGGAGCCCTTGGTTCGGCAATCGGTGGCCGAGCTGCTGCCTCCAATGGCAGGTCAAGAGACCATGAAATAAGTAGGGCCTGAAGCGCGAATTGGTGTCTACCCTATGTCAGTGGCTCGAAAATTGCGTTATCGTGGTGGGTGTGGAATTATTTAATTCACATTTTTTTTACTCTTGGAGTTGTGTATGCAAATGAAATTGAAAATTACCGTAGCTGCAGCAATTGCCGCTGTTGCTGCCATGGCCATGGCGCAGGACGTGCAAGTCGTCAAGATCGGTCACGTTGCACCGATGTCCGGTGGCCAGGCCCACTACGGCAAGGACAATGCCAACGGCTCTGCGATGGCGGTGGAAGACCTCAACGCGCAAAATCTGGTTATCGGCGGCAAGAAGATCAAGTTCGAGCTGATGGCCGAAGATGATGCAGCCGACCCGAAACAGGGCACGGCCGTGGCACAAAAGCTGTGCGACGCGAAAGTGGCTGGTGTGGTCGGTCACCTGAACTCGGGCACCACGATCCCGGCTTCCAAGATCTACAACGACTGCGGCATTCCGCACGTCACCGGCGCTGCCACCAACCCCAACCTGACCAAGCCCGGCTACAAGACCACTTACCGGATCATTGCCAACGACAACGCCCTGGGCGCCGGTCTGGCTGTGTATGCGGCTGACACCTTGAAGCTCAAGAAGATCGCAGTGATCGACGACCGTACCGCTTACGGCCAAGGCGTGGCTGAAGTGTTCAAGAAGACCGCTCTGTCCAAAGGCATCCAGATTGTTGACGAGCAGTACACCACGGACAAGGCCACCGACTTCATGGCCATCCTGACCGCCATCAAGTCCAAGAACCCGGACGGTATCTTCTACGGTGGCATGGACGCGCAAGCCGGCGCCATGCTGCGCCAAATGGACCAGTTGAATCTGTCGAACGTGAAGTTCTTCGGCGGCGATGGCATCTGCACCACTGAAATCATCAAGATTGCTTCGGGCGCGAAGAGCCTCGAAGGCGTTGTCTGCGCTGAAGGCGGCGCGTCGATCGCGAAGATGCCTGGCGGCACGGCATGGAAAGCACGCTACGACGCCAAGTACCCTGGCCAGTTCCAGATCTACAGCCCGTTCACCTACGACGCCACCTTCGTTCTGGTTGACGCCATGAAGCGCGCCAATTCGACCGACCCCAAGGTCTATGTGCCCAAAATTGCCGAGACCAACTTCAAGGGCGTGACGGCCAATATCGCTTTTGAACCCAATGGCGAGATGAAGAATCCTTCGATGACCTTGTCGAGCTACAAGGGCGGCAAGAAGACTGCCTTGAACTGATCCGGTTCTGCGCGGAATAAAGAAGCCACCTTCGGGTGGCTTTTTTCTTGCCTGTTCTCGCCCTCGCGCTCGAAACGGATGCTGCCTCAGTTAAAATTGGCGATGCTGGAGCGGTGGATGAGCGGTTTAAGTCACACGCCTGGAAAGCGTGCGAGGGGTAAAACCCTCCGCGGGTTCGAATCCCGCCTGCTCCGCCAGTGATAAAGAGAAACGGGCCTTCGGGCCCGTTTTTTGTTTTCGCAAATTTTCGCCCGTTCAGGGCATCAGGCCAATGCCTTGTAGAGCATATAGGCCGCCAGCACATACAGGATGCTGGCAAACACGCGTTTTAGTTGTTTCACCGGCAGCATGTGCGCCGCCTTGGCCCCGAGTGGCGCGGTCAGCACGCTGCAGGTCGCAATGACAGCCAGCGCCGGCAGCCAGATGTAGCCGAAAGAATAGGGCGGCAGGTTCTGCACGCTTTGACCGCTGACCACATAGCCGACCACGTTTGCGAGCGCAATCGGCAAGCCGAGCGCGGCCGATGTGGCAACGGCGTTATGGATGGCGACATTGCACCAGGTCATGAAGGGCACACTGATGAAACCGCCGCCGGCGCCGACCAGGCCAGACAGGAAGCCGATCACGCCACCGGCGCCAATCAGGCCTGCCGTGCCCGGCACCTGCCGCGTTGGCGCAGGCTTCTTGTCGAGGAACATCTGAGTTGCCGAGAAACTCACGAACACGGCAAAGAACAGCGCCAGCGACGAGCCCTTGAGCATGGCGAACACACCGAGACTCGCTATGAAGCCGCCCATGATGATGCCCGGTGCCAGACCCTTGACAAGTTCCCAGCGCACAGCGCCGCGCTTGTGATGGGCGCGCACGCTTGAGATGGACGTGAAGATGATCGTGGCCATCGAAGTCGCAATCGCCATCTTGACCGCCAGATCGGGTCCGACCGAGCGCGCAGACAGGATGATGGTGATGAAGGGCACCATCAGCATGCCGCCGCCGATGCCGAGCAGGCCGGCGAGAAATCCGGTGCAAAGGCCCAAGGTGGCGAGTTCGATCAGCAACAGGGGTTCGAGTGTCATGGGTGATAAGCGGGGAGGGATCAGAAGAGGTTGTCTGCAAGTGCCGCCGGACCGGCATCCTGAACCGGGGTTCAGGTGGGCGAGGTCAACGGGACATTGGGTTCATCTGACGCGAGATGATCACGCCTGACCCGCGATGTTCCAAGCCCGGGCTCTAAGAGCATTGGTTCAAGGAAATATAAAGCCCGACGAGCACTGCAGACAGTGCTCATTGTAGAGCTTGGGCAGGCGCAAGCGGCGCAGAAAGCAAGAAGAAATCAGATCAGGCGACCGTCATCGGTCAGCGCCTGGTCGAGGCGCTCGAGGAGGGAACTCAGCAGTTGCGCGTTGCCGGCTCCGGGCTGCGCCGTGGTCGGGTCTGAATTCCCGTTCGTCAATGGCAATTCGGCCAGCGTTGCTTTCACGTTGCTGCCTTGATCGCTGAGATCAAACGCCAGGTTAAGCGCCGCCAGCACGGCGATGCGGTCGCGCGCCCGGACCTTGCCCGCGTCCCGGATCTTGCACATCGCGGCATCGACGCGCTCGACCGCCTCGAGCAGTTTGGCATCACCGCCCTCGGGACAACCGAGCAGGTAGCTCTGCCCCATGATTTGCACTTCAAGCTGCTTCATGCGCTGCCCTTTTGGCGGCCGTTGGTTGCGACCTGCGGCAGGCGGTCCAGCAGCGCGTCAACGCGGGCCCGGGCGGCGCCAAGCCTGGATTTGAGTGAGTCGCGTTCCTGCGTGACGGCCTCGACCTGGGCACTGAGCAAGGCGTTGGTGCGCTGCAATTCGGCGTAACGCACCAGCAGGCGCTCGACACGCTCGGCGATCTGGTCGATTTGGCTTTGATTCGACATAGGGTACCCATTGTAGGGTTTGCCAAACTGATCGGCTGTAAAATCCGACCGTTGGTGCTCGCGGTGTGGTTCACACACCGCAGTTCAACGGGAAGCAGGAGGGTGTGCCATCAGCGGCAAACCTAACCTGCGCTGCCCCCGCAACGGTAAGTGGACGAGTCGCCGCGCGACTCGCCGCCATCACAGCCACTGAGCGTTTTGAACACGCGCTTGGGAAGGCGATGGCGGTTGTGCCACCAGCCCGGATACCGGCCAACAAGGTGGCTGCACGCTCTGGCGCGCAGTCGTGACGCCCATGTGCTGTCGGGGACGACGGCGAGGGCTTTTGTTGATGTATTTCTCTCATGAAAAAACTTCTCTCGGGCAAACGCCGCATGGTGCTGGCGCTGACCCTGTCCGCCGCTTCTGCGGTATTCGCCCAGACCGCTTTCAAACCCATTCAACTCGAGGAGACTGTTGTCACCGCCAATCGCTCGGAGCAATTGCTGATCGAGGCCCTGCCGCACACTACTGTGATCGGACGCGACATCATCGAACGCTCGCAGGCTGTTGACTTGCCGACGCTCCTGTCGAGCGAGGCGGGATTCCAGTTCACGCAGAACGGCGGGCGTGGTATGGCGGCCAGCCTGTTCCTGCGCGGCAGCGCCTCGCTGCAGGTGCTGGTGCTAATCGACGGTGTGCCGCTGACCAAGCAGGACAGCACGGGCAGCGTCAGCCTGGAGCACATCATGCTTGACCAGGTCGATCACGTCGAAATCGTGCGCGGCAACGTGTCGGCCATTTACGGCAGCGGCGCCGTCGGCGGTGTGATCCAGATCTTCATGCGCAAGGGGCAGGGCACGCCCAAAGCCTTTGCCCAGATCGAAGCCGGATCCTATGGCAGCACGCGCGCCTCGGCCGGTGTCAGCGGACAGGTCGGTGCGACGAGCTTCTTTGTCGGCGTCGGGCGCCACAAGACGAGCGGCTTTTCCGCGATGAACACCAGCCAGTACCCGAACGAAAACCCGGATGCCGATGGCTACAGCAACACCAATTACAACCTCGGCCTGTCGCAAACGGTGGCGCCGGGTCACACGCTGGGCCTGCGCGCCGAGGGCAGCGATGGCGAGTTCGACACGGATGGCGGTGGATTCGGCACGCCGACCGATATCGTCAAGGGGGCGACCAAACTGGGCACCTGGTCGCTCTACAGCCACAACCAGATGACGCGCGACTGGCGCAGTGAACTTACGTTCAGTCAGGGTCACGAGCAATCGATCTACGATGCCCGTCTGACAGCGTTTCCGTATGACAGCGAGGCCGTGACGCGCAGCCGCACGTTGAACTGGACCAACTCGGTGACGCTGGGTGCCTGGCTGCTGACCGCTGGTGCCGAGTCGCAGCGCCAGTTCATCGACACGATCGACAGCTATGCCACGCAGCTCAACCGCGCGCGCGACGTGTCTTCGATGTTTGCCGGCCTGTCGGGCACCGTCGGTGCCCATTCGCTGCAGCTCAACCTGCGGCGCGACGACGCCGACGGTCTGCCAGCGCAGACCACCGGCTACGCCGGCTACGGGTTCCAGTTTCAGCCGGCCTGGAAACTGATTGTCAGCGTCTCTTCGGCCTTCAACCTGCCGCCGCTAGGCTACCTGTACGACCCGTTCTCGGGCAACCCGGCGCTCAAGCCCGAGACCGCGCGCTCGACCGAACTGGGCCTTCAGTGGGCACAGGATAAGCAGGTCGTGCGCGCCACGCTGTTCAAGACACGCACCGAAAACCTGATGCTGTACGACTTCGCGACCTGGGCCTTCAGCAACGTCAGCGATGCCGGCAACAAGGGGCTCGAGTTAAGCTACAGCGGCAAGCTTGCCAATGCTGACCTGCGCGCCAGCCTTACGCTGCAGGACCCGGTCGACGAGAGCACCGGCGCGCGTCTGATCCGCCGGGCACGCAGCATGGCCTCGTTCGGCGCTTCGTTGCCGCTCGGGCAGTGGACCTTCGGCGGCGACCTGCGCTACACCGGCGAGCGTCCCGATATCGTTTCGGCGCCGGCCTTGCCCTCTTACGCTGTGGTGAACCTGAGCGCGCGCTATGCCATGACACGTGAGCTGGCCTTGACGGCGCGCATCGACAACCTGCTCGATCGCGACTACCAGACCGCCTACGGTTACAACCAGTCCGCACGCGCCGTCTACGCGGGCGTGGTCTGGGCGCAGAAGTAGCAGACAGGCCATGACTGTCCGCGTCGTCGCTTTCATTCTGTCCGGCCTGCTGCTGGCGTGTGGGGCGGCGCGGGGTTTGCCGGTGACTGACGACCGCGGGGCGCTGCTGGCGCTGGCGCGGCCGCCGCTGCGCATCGTCAGCCTGCTGCCTTCGCTGACGGAGACGGTTTGCGCGCTGGGACAGTGCCAGCGACTGGTGGGCGTGGACCGCTATTCGGATTACCCTGACTCGGTGCGCCGCCTCCCGCAGGTCGGCGGCGGTCTCGATCCGAATATCGAGGCGATCGCGGCGCTCAAGCCTGACTTGGTGCTGATGGCAACTTCGACGCCGGTGGCCGATCGGCTGCAATCGCTGGGCATCAAGGTGCTAGCGCTCGAGCCCAAGAGCCACGCCGATGTGAACCATGCGCTGCAGGTCGTGGGCCGGGTGCTGGAAGTGAGCGATGCCGAGCGCGTATGGCGCGAGATCGACTCCGCCCTGGCGGCAGCCGCGCAGGCGGTGCCGGCAAACGCCAAGGCGATGCGCATCTACTTCGAGGTCAACAGCGCGCCATATGCCGCTGGCGAGCGCTCCTTCATCGGCGAAACGTTGACGCGCCTGGGCGTCAAGAACATGGTGCCGGCCAGTCTGGGTGCATTCCCCAAGCTCAATCCCGAATACGTGGTGCGCGAGAACCCGGACCTGATCATGGTTGGGGACCGCAATTTTGCCGGTCTGCAGGGTCGCCCGGGCTGGTCGCGCATCCGCGCCATCCGCGAGGGCCGGGTCTGCATCTTCACGGCGGGACAGACTGACGTGCTGGTGCGCGCCGGCCCGCGCTTGGCAGAAGGCGCGCGCCTGATGCTGCAGTGTTTGCGGGACAAGGCGCCATGAAGGCGATTGACCGCCAGCACCGCCTGGCATCAATGCTGGGCCTGGGACTGCTACTGCTGAGCGTCCTGCTGGTGCTAGGCGGAGCCAGTGTCGGCAGCACCGGCTTGGACAGCCTGTTCAAGGCCTGGTCGGACCCGGTGGCGCAGCAGATCGTGTGGGACATCCGTCTGCCGCGCACGGTTGGCGCCTGGACCGCCGGTGCCTTGCTCGGGCTGGCCGGTGCCGTGGCGCAGGGCCTGTTTCGCAATCCGCTGGCCGATCCCTATCTGCTCGGCAGCGCCTCGGGTGCCTCGCTCGGTGTGGCGCTGGCACTGGTGTTTTTCGGTGTCTCGCCGCTGGCCGCGCATGGCCTGGCGCGCATGGGGCTGACCGGTGCCGCCTTTGTCGGCGCCGTGCTCGCGGTGCTGCTCACGCTGCTGCTGGCGCAGGGCGTGCAGCACACCTTGCGACTGCTGCTGGCCGGCGTCATCGTCGGCGTGGTGCTCGGCGCCCTGAGTTCGCTGAGCATGCTGATGGTGCCCGACGTAATGCAAGCCATGCAGGCCTTCCTGCTCGGCAGTACCGGCTTTGTCGACTGGAGCACCTGTGCCCTGATGGCCGTCGTTTGGTCGCTTTGCATGGTGGTGGCGTGGCTGCTGAGCCAGGGCCTGGATGGCCTGTCACTCGGTGAGGCGACGGCGGCAAGCCTGGGCCTACCCTTGTCCGAAATGCGCGCCGCGCTGATCGCTGTGCTCGCGCTGGCCACCGGCACCGCCGTGGCGCAGACCGGACTGATCGCCTTTGTCGGTCTGGCCGCGCCGCATCTGGTGCGGCCGCTGGCGCGCACGCGCCATGGTGGCCTGATCCTGTTGTCGAGCCTGATGGGCGGCGTGCTACTGACTGCGGCTGATCTGTTGGCGCGCGCACTGATCGCGCCGCAAGAGTTGCCGGTCGGTGTGCTCACCGCGGTGCTCGGTGGCGGTTACCTGCTCTGGCTGATGCACCGCAGCACGCGCACGACGGCGGGGGATGTCGCATGAGTGCCTCCACAAGCCAGGTTGCCATCTGCGCGCGCGGCATCCGCGCTAGCTTGGGGCAGACCGAGGTGCTGCGCGGCATGGACATGGCCTTGCCCGCCGCGCGCTGGACCAGCATCGTGGGACCGAACGGCGCCGGCAAGTCCACCCTGCTCAAGGTGCTGGCTGGTCTGCTGCCGTACCAGGGCGAGGTGACGCTGCTGGGTCAGTCACTGTCCACGCTGCCGCGGCGCCGGCGTGCCCAGCAGTTGGCCTGGCTTGGACAGAGCGAAGTCAGTGGCGATGACCTGACGGTGTGGGACGTGGCCATGCTCGGTCGCCTGCCGCATCAGGGCTGGCTCGGCGCCCCGAGCGCCGCCGATCACGCGGCCGTGGAACAAGCGCTCAGGGCGACCCAGGCATGGGACTGGCGTGCCCGCACGCTTGGTCAGCTCTCCGGTGGCGAGCGCCAGCGCGTCCTGCTGGCGCGGGCGCTCGCAGTGCAGGCGCAGGTGCTTTTGATGGACGAGCCGCTGGCCAATCTGGACCCGCCACACCAGGCCGACTGGCTCGGTCTTGTGCGCGCACTGGTCCGGCAGGGCTGCACCGTGGTTAGCGTGTTGCACGAGATATCGATGGCTTTGCAGGCCGACGAGATGCTGGTCGTGGCCCAGGGCCGCGTCACGCACCAAGGTGCTTGCGCCGACGCCGCAACCCACCGCGCATTGGAGCGTGTGTTTGAGGGTCGTCTCGCAATTCACGCGCTGGACGCGCAATGGGTGGCGCTGCCGATTGCTCCGGCGTGACCGTCCTCAGGGGTGCGGCGTCTTGTCAGTGAAATCGCACCAGGCGCTGACGGCGCACTGCCAACATAAGGGCTTGCGCGCCTGGCAAATATAGCGGCCGTGCAGGATCAGCCAATGGTGCGCGTCGGTCAGGTAGTCTTTCGGGATGCGCTGCAGCAGGCCCATCTCGACCTCATACGGAGTCTTGCCCGGCGCCAGGCCGGTGCGGTTGGCGACACGGAACAAATGCGTGTCGACGGCCATCGTGGCCTCGCCAAATGCGACGTTCAGCACCACATTGGCGGTCTTGCGCCCGACGCCGGGCAGTGTCTGCAGCGCTTCCAAGCTGCCTGGCACCTGACCGCCATGCTGCTCGATCAGCATCTGGCAGGTCTGCATCAGGTGTTTGGCCTTGGAGCGGAACAGGCCGATGGTCTTGATGAAATCCTCGAGCCGGTCCTGGCCCAATGCAAGCATCTTTTGCGGCGTGTTGGCCACCGGGAACAGGCGGCGCGTCGCCTTGTTGACGCTGACGTCCGTCGCCTGCGCCGAGAGCAGCACCGCCACCAGGAGCTCGAACACCGAGCAGTATTCGAGCTCGCTCATCGGCATTGGATTGGCGGCCTTGAGCGTGGCGAAGAAAGCTTCAATTGCTTGGGGTGTCATGGTGTGTTCAGGGTGCGGTCGGGCATGAATAATAATCACAGCATAAAGCAATGCCCGCCCATTCAGGAAAGACCTCCATGCAATTTGCCGAACGCCTCAACGCCATCGAAACCTCTGCCATTCGCGAACTCTTCAAGCTGTTGGGCAAGCCCGGCATCATCAGCTTCGCCGGCGGCTTTCCCGACCCGGCCCTGTTCGATGTTGAAGGCATTGCCGAATCGAGCCGCGCCGTGCTGGCCGGCAACCCGGGCCCGGTGCTGCAATACGGCGCCACCGAGGGCTACCAGCCGCTGCGCGAAGGCATCAGCCGTTTCATGGCGGCCAAGGGTTCCAGCGTTCTGCCCGATGGCCTGATCGTCACCACCGGCAGCCAGCAGGCGCTCGATTTGATCGGCAAGACCATGATCGCGCCGGGCGACAAGGTGATCGTCGAGGCACCGACCTTTCTCGCAACCATCCAGTGCTTTCGCCTCTATGGTGCCGACATCATCGGCGCGCCGATCGATGCGGACGGTGTGGACGTCGACAAACTGGAGCAGTTGATCGAGCAGCACAAGCCCAAACTGGTGTACCTGATACCGACCTTCGGCAACCCGAGTGGCGCCACGTTGAACCTGGCGCGGCGCCAGCGTATCCTGGAGATCGCGGCGCGCACCAAGACGTTGGTGGTGGAGGATGACCCTTACGGCGAACTGTATTTCGACCAGCCGCCGCCGCCGAGCCTGCTTGCGCTGAGCGACGGCGTGCCGGGAAGCCGTGACTGGCTCGTGCATTGCGGCTCCTTCAGCAAGATCCTGTCACCGGGCCTGCGCGTGGGCTGGATGATCGCGCCGGCCGAGTTGCTCGCCAAGGCCACCATGTGCAAGCAGTTCAGCGATGCCCACACCAGCAACCTGTCGCAGGCCATTGCCGCGCATTACTTGACGCTGAACCGACTTGGCGGCGCCCTGGCCGTGGTGCGCAAGACCTATGCCGAACGCGCCGTTGTCATGGCCGCCTCGCTGCGCCGCGAGTTGGGGGACGCCATCGCGTTCAATCAGCCCCAGGGCGGCATGTTCTTTTGGGCCCGGCTGACCGGCGCCAGAGGACAGATCAGCAACGCGGCTGACTTTGCCAAGCGCGCGATTGACCAGGGTGTGGCGTTTGTGCCCGGCGCGCCGTTCTATGCGCACGACCCGGACCGCGCCACCTTGCGCCTGAGCTTCGCGACGGTCGGGCTCGAGAAAATCGAAGAGGGAATCGGGCGGCTGCGCCAGGCCTTGTAATCCTGCGTCGGCGTTCGCCCGCCCAAAGTCTGCAAACCATCATCGGCGGCCAGCTTCGGCAGCGTGAGGTGGAGCCGGGCTGTCTTGTGGACCGCCTGTTCGTCCAAAACAAACAGCGGTGATTTTGCGGCGCTTCTTCTGCGATCCTGCGCGCGTAAAGCCATTAACGCAGACCTACGAGACGTCAAACATCATCAGCGTGGTGGACAGCATTGCCTTTCAAACCAGCACTCTGGCGCTCAATGCGACCGTGGCACAGATGGACCAGGCCAAGCAACAAAATGCGGCCATGGTCGAAGAAATGGCGGCAGCCAGTGGTCTGGAGGCGCAGGCACTGGACCTGGTGAAGACGGTATCGACCTTCAAACTGGTTCAACGCGCGGTTGCGGGGGCAAGTCTGCCAGGCGTCGCGCCTCCGATCGCTGCCGGGCGCATAGCAGCCATCTCAAAATCGTCCAGTCAAAAGGGCAAGAGTGCAGCCGGCGTGCCGGTGCTTCGGAGTGCGCCTAGGCCGCTCGCTGTCCCTGACTAGCCCGAATCAGACAAGGGCGCAACGGCCGAGGAAGCCAGCAAGACTGGGTCAGTTTTTGATCTGATGGAGGCGCAATCGACGCGCCGCGATCAGGTTCTGATCCATGGCGCCTACGGCCTGACGAACTTCAGAACAAACTCGTCTTTCGGTTGTGGCGGCTCGGGCGTATTCCGGTCACGGGGGTCGGAGGGATTGCGAAGAAAGTCTCCACGCGCGACGAGCTCAAATCCAGCCGCCTCGACTTCCCTTTGCAAGAAAGCCTCCTCGATCCGGTGCAGTGTGCCGGACTCGGAAATCCCCGTGCCCGGCCGGCCGGCATGGTCTGCGATGACATAGAGACCGCCGGGCTTCAAGCCGGCAAAAACGGCCGCATTCATCTGCGCACGATCGACCCCCATGTGTCCCAGATCGTGGTAATTGAACATCAGCGTCACCAGATCGAGCTGACCCGCAAGCTCGGGCGGCACCGGGGATTCAAACGGACGCACGACAGAAAACAGATTCGACAGCGAAGCGGTCTTGGCACGCTCGGCCAGCGCCTGCGCCGAGCTTCGGCGTGGTGTTTGGGGCGCTGCGCTTGCCCCCTGCTGGGGGCTCGGCAATTGCGGGGCCGAATTGCCCTCTGGCGCCACGGTCGGTCCGGGCGCCGCACCAGCGGGGCGCGGCGGCTGGCTCTGCCCATAGGCGCGACCGCCGGGAAGTGTTGCGCGTGCTAGCAGTTCGGTTGTGTAGCCGCCACCGGTGCTCAAGTCCAGCGCCACCAAGCCCGCTCGCACACCGATGAAGGTAAGCATTTGATCGGGCTTGCGCCGAAGGTCGTTGCTTCGATCGGCCGTGCTTCGATCAGGGCTGGCGATGATGGCAGCAATCTGATCTTTGCCCAGAAACCCCGCCGTGCTTGCGATCACCGAATCGCTCGCTGCGTCCATGCCGCTGCAAGCGCTCAAATTCAGAAGCGGAGCCATCATCGAAAACAGCAACACAGACTGCAGCATGCAGTGCGAGCGCGTGAGCTTGTGAGCAAGCAGCTTCATCATCCCGACACCCCTGTTCATTTTTGCAATTTTCAGTTTAGCGACAAACGCTGCCGCGTGCATTCGGGCGCTCCGATGCGAAGGTGCCAGCAGGGTCTTCAAGCGCTGCCTACAATTCTCGGCAACAACACTGGAGGCTTCATGTCTTTTTCACTCTACGACGCGATGGTTCCCTCGTGGCGGCAGATCCTGGGCGCCTTGTCCGGCTTGCTCGACAAGGCGCAAACCCATTGCCTCGAGAAGCAACTCGCACCCGAAGCTATCATCGGCGCGCGACTGGCAATCGACATGCTGCCTTTGGGCTATCAGGTCAAGGCCGCAGCCGGGCATTCGATTGGTGCGATCGAGGGTGTGCGAAAGGGCGCGTTTTCACCAGACCGGTCGCCCTGGCCCGACAGTTTTGACGGCCTGCGTGAACTACTGGCATCGGCCAGCGGCGCGTTGGCGCTCGTCGATCCGGCCGAGGTCAATGCCTTTATCGGTCGCGACATGCGCTTTGAAATGGGCGACTTCAGGATCGAGTTCAGCGCCGAGAATTTCCTGCTTTCGTTTTCGCAGCCGAACTTCTATTTTCACGCCACGACCGCCTACGACATCCTGCGCGCCCAGGGCCTCGCCATTGGCAAGAAGGACTTCCTGGGACACTTGCGCCGTAAGGCCTGAGCAGACGGACCCGTTCACAGGCGGCTGACGGATCATGATGCGGCGTTCCCTCGCGTCCCTGCTGCTCGCGCTCTGTGCTGCGCACAGCGCCTGGTCACAGTCCTCGTGTTCCAGCGATGGTCAGCCGACGCCGGCAACGCTGCTGGAACGCTTCATGAGCGCGGACTGCGAGGCTTGCTGGGGTGCTCCGCCTCCGCTCACGCCCGACACGCGGACCCTGTTGATCGACTGGATCGCGCCGGGCGCGGGCGGTGACGATGCGCCGCTGACGGCTGCGGCGAGTCGCGATGCCGTGATGCGTCTGGCTGAGTTGGGACTCAAGGGCCCAGAGACTGCGCTAGATAGCAGGACGAAAGTGAAGCGCATACCGCTCGTGCAACTGCGCGTGGCGCATGGCAAGACCCTGGGCGGCTACATCGGCGCAACCATCGAATTGAGAGCCGGCGCCAGGGCGCGTCTGCGCGAGCCCCTGACCGCCTGGCTGCTTCTGGTGGAGACCCTGCCAGCGGGTGTGGAAGGCACGCCAGTGGCAAGAAACCTGGTCAGAAATGCGCTTGTCCTCGCATGGAACCAGCCGGACCGGGTCTTAAAAAGCGGACGCAAGCTGTTCCGGGAATTGCGCCCGCTCAACATCCCAGAAGGCGCAAGCCCGCAACGTCTGCGCGTCATCGGCTGGGTGCAAGATGCCGATGGGCGCGTGCTGAGCGCAGCGCAATCGGTCTGCCTGCCCGCCATGGATGCGCGCTGACGCACGCGAACGGACCGGCCCGATCAGGGGGTCGCGGAAAAAAGCCCGGAGGTGATCTCGTACGAGCGCAGGCGCGCGCCGTGGTCAAAGATTTGCGAGGTGATCATCAACTCGTCGGCGCCGGTGCGTTCGATGAAGGCGTTCAGGCTCGCGCGCACCGTGTGCGGCGCGCCGATGGCGGAGCAGGACAGCACGCTGTCAAGCAAGGCCTTCTCCGCAGGCGCGAGATGGCTGGCGTAATCGCGCACGGGCGGCGGCAGCCGGCTCGGGCGACCGCTGCGCAGGTTGACGAAGGCCTGCTGCATCGATGTGGCGCGCAAGGCCGCTTCCTCGTCGCTGTCGGCGGCAAAGACGTTGAAGCCGAGCATGACGTAGGGCTTGGCCAGTTGAGCTGACGGGCGGAAGTTGGCGCGGTACAGCGCAACGGCCTGCATCATCTGCTGTGGCGCAAAGTGCGAGGCAAAGGCATAGGGCAGTCCGAGCGCGGCGGCAAGTTGCGCGCCAAACAGGCTGGAACCCAGAATCCAGACCGGAACGTCCAGGCCCTGGCCCGGTACGGCATGCACCGGATTCCTGGAATTGGGCGCGAAGTAGTCCATCAGTTCCACCACATCGCGCGGAAATTCATCGGCATCGTTGCTCAGGTTGCGGCGCAGCGCGCGTGCCGTCACGGCGTTGGAGCCGGGGGCGCGGCCCAGACCGAGATCGATGCGGCCCGGGTAGAGCGAGGCCAGCGTGCCGAACTGTTCGGCGATCAGCAGAGGCGAGTGGTTCGGCAGCATGATGCCGCCGGCGCCGACGCGGATGCTGCGCGTGCCGCTAGCTACGTGGCCGATCAGCACCGAGGTAGCGGCGCTGGCAATGCCGGGCATGCCATGGTGCTCGGCCAGCCAGTAGCGCCGGTAGCCCCAGCGCTCGGCATGCTGCGCCAGGTCCAAAGTGTTGCGAAAGGACTGCGCGGCATCGCCACCCTGAACGATGGGACACAGGTCAAGAACGGATAAGGGAATCATTTTGTGCATATGGGGCCGATACGTGAGACAACAAGCTGCGCGATGTCAATGCGGGGTTCGGGAATTGGATGAAACTCCGCAGTGTCGACATCATGACATTGCATGAAACCAGTCTAACGGAGACTTGAAAATGGCCTTATCCACCCTGGCTCCCGGCGAACTCCGCCTCACGATTGCGCCCGACGCGCTGGGCTTTGCCGATACCGGTGGCCTGCTGCAACTGGCCGTGCCATGGATCGGGCAGGAGCGCGCCCACACGGCCGCCCATTTCGGGTTGGCCATGGCGCAGCCCGACTACAACCTGTTTGTGCTGGGGGACGTCGGCAGCGGCCGCTCCTCGCTGTTGCAGCAGGAGATGCGCGAGATGGCGGCCGCACGCACGGTGCCGCCGGACCTTTGCTACCTGCACAACTTCGATGCGCCGGAGCGCCCGCGCGCGCTGCGCCTGCCCAGCGGGCAGGGGCGGCTGTTCCGGCAACTGATGGCGCAGATGATCAGGACGCTGGAGCGCGAGATCCCGCAGCGGCTGGACGGGCCCGACTTCCGCGCTGAGAGCGAGCACATCGAGAAGACCTACAAGGCCGAGGAGGCGAAAGCCTTTGCCGCGCTCGATGCCTTTGCCGACGCGCGCCATTTCGCGCTGTACCGCGAGAACGGCCATCTGGTGTTCACGCTGCTGGGCGACAAGGGCAACGCCCTGACCGAGAGCGAGGCGCGCTCGCTGCCCAAGGAGCGCCGGCTCCAGGTCGATCAGGCCGAGCAGGAACTGCGCGAGGAGATCACGCGCTTCCTCGATCAGACGCGCCCGTTGGAACGGCTCAAGAACGAAGGCCTTGCGGCGCTGCGGCGCCAGGTGGTGAAACCATTGCTTGCGCACGAGCTGCAGGAGATCCGGCTCGCGCTGAGCAAGCAAATCAAGGACGCGGTCAAGCTCTCGGCCTACTTGGAGCAGGTGCAGCAGGATGTGCTCGACAAGCTCGAACTGTTCCGCGTCTCCGAGCTCGACGAAGACCTGCGCCAGGAGCAACTGGCCAACGTCCTGTCGCGCTACCGCGTGAACTTGGTGGTAAACAACGAGGGCCGCAGCGGCGCGCCTGTGATCATCGAGGACAACCCGACCTTTCGCGTGCTGTTCGGCAGCATCGAGTACCAGCCCGAGGACGATGCCTTGCTGACCGACTTCTCGCGCATCCGCGCCGGCAGCCTGCTCAAGGCGCACGGCGGCTTTCTGATGCTGCACCTGCGCGACCTGCTAAGCGACGAACTGGTCTGGGACAAGCTGCGCCGCTTCCTGCGCAGCAGCAGCCTGCAAATCGAGGAGCCGGGCCCGCTGATGACGCCGATGGCGTCGGTCTCGCTGGTGCCCGAAGCGGTGACGCTGGAGGTGAAGATCGTGCTGATCGGATCGACCGAGGAATACTACGAACTGCAGGAAGCAGACCCCGAATTCGCGCGCCACTTCCGCGTCAAGGTTGATTTCGCCGAGAGCTTTTCAGCGACCGCGTCGACCTACAAAGCATCGGCCATCCTGGTGGCCCATACCTGCAGGAAGCTCGGCTTGCCGCATTTCTCCGCGGCTGCCGTGGCGCGCCTGCTCGAGGATTCGCACCGAGAGGTCGATGACCAGTCGCGCCAGAGCGCGATCTTCGCGCGCACCGAAGCGCTGGTGATGGAAAGCGCCTCCGTCTGCCGCGCGCGCGCCGGCACGCTTGTCGAGGTCGGCGACATCGAAGCCGCGCTGGTGGCGCGCAAGCAGCGCCATGACTATCCGGATCAGCGCTTGCAGGAATCGATCACCGATGGCGACCGCCTGATCAGCCTGTGCGGTGAGAAGGTCGGCCAGCTCAATGGGCTGACGCAGATCGATCTGGGCGACTACCGCTTCGGTTTTCCAGTGCGCGTGACGGCGCGCACCCATGCCGGCAACGAGGGTCTGCTCAACATCGAGCGCGAGGTCGAACTCTCGGGCCCGATCCACGACAAGGGCGTGCTGATCCTGCACAGCTACCTCTCGGCGCTGTTTGCCCACATCGCGCCGCTGGCGCTCAATGCGTCGATCGTATTCGAGCAGGAGTACCACGGCGTCGAAGGCGACTCGGCGTCCTGCGCCGAACTCTATGTGCTGCTGTCGTCGCTATCGAACCTGCCGCTGAAGCAGGGCATTGCGGTGACCGGCGCGGTCAACCAGCATGGCGAGGTGCTGCCGGTGGGCGGCATCAACGAGAAGATCGAAGGCTTCTTTCGCATCTGTCAGCTCGCCGGGCTCGACGGCACGCAGGGTGTGCTGATCCCCGAGCGCAACCGGCGCCACCTGATGCTCGACCATAGCCTGGTCGACGCCGTACGCGCAGGGCGTTTTCATATCCATACCGCGACCCATGTCAGCGAAGGCATCGCGCTGCTGACCGGTGTTGACTCCGGCATCGGAGGCGCGGCTGGCGACGATGCCGACGGCACCGTGCTCGGCCTGGCCCGGAAAACCCTGCAGGCGTATCGCCGCGCCTGCCAGGCGGCACAGCTGGCCAGGCGGGGGCGCAGGCAGCCGCGCTGAGGCACAATCGCCCGCACGTGGTGAGCGATGTTGCCACCAATCACCGGGTCCACAAGCATGAGTCTTTCAGGCGAAGCGGGAAAAAGCGTTTTCATCACGGGCGCGTCGTCCGGTCTCGGACGCCAGATGGCGATCGAATTCGCCCGGCGCGGCTACCGTGTCGCGCTGACAGCACGCCGCCTGGACGTGCTTGAAGCCTTGCGGCTCGAACTCCAGCAGCAGGGCGCGCGCGCCGTGTTTGTCGCGGCGCTGGACGTGACCGACGAAGCAGCCGTGACGCAGGTGTTCGCCGATGCGCGCGCCTTCCTCGGAACGGTCGACATCGTTGTCGCCAACTCCGGCATCGGGCACCTCGGTCGCATCGGCACGCTGGCGTTCGCCAAGGCGCGCGACACCATCAACACCAATGTGATCGGCTTCATGGCCACGGTCGATGCCGCCATGCGCTGCTTTGCGGCACAGGGCTATGGCCACGTGGTCGGCATCAGCTCGGTCGCGGCCTTTCGCGGTCTGCCGGCCGGTGGCGCCTATGGCGCGTCCAAGTCGGCGGTCACGGCCTATCTGCAGGCGCTGCGCGCGGAGTGCTACGGCAGCCGGATTCTGGTCACGACACTCTCGCCCGGTTTCATCGATACGCCGATCAATCGCGGCGCGAAAAGCCGCCCCTTCGTGATCCCGGTGGAACAGGGCGGCAAGTTGCTGGTTGACCTGATCGAGAGAAAGGTCGAATGCGCGACCGTGCCGCGCTGGCCCTGGGCGCTGCTGGCGCGGCTCATCGCCATCCTGCCGACCGGCGTGGTTGCGAGGTTCCGTTGAGCGCGCTCAACGGACCGTGCCGCTGGCGGCCGCTGCAGACGCTGCTCTTGTTGGCGAGTCTGCTGGTGCTGCCGCTGGCGCTGCTGCTGTTCGCGCAGTGGCCGTTGCGCGACTGGGTGCAGGCCGGCTCAATGCTGGCCAACGACACGGCGCAGGTCCTGTTTGCCTTCTATGTCGGCGTCGGCATCACGGCGGCGTCGCGGGCTAACACGCACCTGGCAGCACCCAGGAGCCGGCGTGCCGCGACACGACGCTCCCGAACCTGGCGCGCCGCCTTGATGCTGCTGTGCCTGGGGCCGTGGACGCTGTTCATGATCTGGGCCGCCGCGCCGCTGATCGCGGCGTCGGTGCGCAACCTCGATCGCTTCGGTGAGACGCTGACGCCGGGCTACTTCCTGATCAAGCTGGCGCTCGGACTGTTGCTCGTGCTGGTCCTGATCGACGCCGTGCTGGCCTGGCGCGCAGCGCGCCGCACGCCATGACGACGGTGCCGGGCGCAACGGCCGGCCTGTGGATGCTGCTGGCGCTCGGGCTGCTGATCACCGTGACCGGCCTGCCGGTGTGGGCCTTGCTGATCGGTGTCGCCAGCGCCTTCGCCGGCATCGGCTTGGCGGTCGGCAGCATCGACCTGTCGATCCTGCTGGCGCTGCCGATGCGTATCGTCGGGCTACTGGAGCACGACCTGCTGCAGGCTCTGCCGCTATATGTCTTTGTCGGCGTGCTGCTGCAGCACCTGACGGTGGCTGATCGCCTGTTCTCGAGCTGCGAAAGTCTGCTGCGTCGCAGCGGCGCCGGCGCCAGTCTCGCGGCGCTCGGCGTGGGCGCCCTGATCGCGCCGATGAACGGTTCGGTGGCGTCGAGTTCCGCGCTGCTGGCGCGTCTGGTGGCGCCGCGCCTGGGTCGGATGCAGACGGCGCAGGCCACGGCACTGATCAGCGTCTCGGCCACGATCGGTGTGGTGGTGCCGCCGTCGCTGGTGCTGATCCTGCTCGGCGACGCAATGCTGCGTGCGCATACCGAGGCCAGCAACCTGCCGGGCTTCGTGCTGGGCAGCCAACGCATCATCAACACGCGCGATGTCTTCAACGCCGCCCTGCTGCCGGCGCTGTGCGTGCTGCTGCTGTGGGCGCTGGTTGCCTGGTGGCGCGTGCGCGCGGATCGCGAGCCAGCGGTCGCGCCGCCGCGCACGCGCGACAGCGCACGGCATTCGCTGCTGTCCCTGCTGGTGGTACTGACCATCATCGTGCTGCTCGGCGCGGTGTTTGCCGGCAAGATGTACGCGGTGGAGGCAGCTGCCACCGGTTGCGTGCTGCTGGTGAGCGGCGCGCTGATCACTCGTGCCCTGGACTGGACGCAGTGGCGTGTCGTGCTGGGCGACACGCTGGCCTTGAGCGGTGCGCTGTTTGCGCTGCTGGTCGGCGCCACCACCTTTAGCCTGATCTTCCGGCTGCTGGGCACCGACCGCTGGATTGCCGATCTGCTGCTCAATTCCGACTGGTCGCCGCGCACCACCGCTGCGCTGGTGCTGCTGGCCGTGGCCTTGTGCGCCTGGGTTCTTGACGCGTTCGAGATGATCTTCGTCGTGATCCCGATCGTGGCGCCACCGCTGATCGCGATGCTGGGCGATGCGCAGCAGGCGGCCGTGCTGCTGCTGCTGGTGCTGCAACTAAGCTTTCTGATTCCGCCCATGGGTTACGCGGTGCTGATCGCACGCTCGCGCGCCGGTCTCGGAACGGTCGCGATTGCGGCGCTGCTGCGCGCGCTGGCGCCGTTTGTCGCCGTGCAATGCGCGGTGACGGCGCTGGTCTTCATGCTGCCCTCGCTGGTGCACCGGCTCGACGCCGCAGCGCCGGCGATCTCCAGCGTGACGCCGACGTCGGATCAGGATATCGACCAGCAGATGCGCGACATGGCGCAACAGGGCGATCCGGGCGCAGCCCCTGAGGTTCGACCGAAGCTGGCAGAATAGGCACGCATGAACACTCGTATGGCGGTTATTGGCGGCGGCATTGGCGGCTTGGCGGCGGCGATGGCCTGTGCGCGCGCCGGTGTCGCAGTCGAGCTTTATGAACGCGCCGGCGAATTCACCGAGGTGGGGGCCGGCGTCCAGCTCGGGCCCAACGTCGTCAAACTGCTAGATGCCTGGGGCTTACGCGAGGCGCTGGACGCCGTGGCGTCGTTTCCGGATCGACTGGAGGTGCGCAGCGCGATCACGGGCGCGCAGCTCGGTGTGCTGCGCCTGGGCGAGCGGATGGTGCAGCGCTACGGCGCCCGTTACGTCACAGTGCACCGGGCCGATCTGCACGCCTTGTTACTGGCCGGCGCGCAGCGGCAGGCCGGCGTGCAACTGAATCTGAACAGCGAGTTCGACCGTTACGAGCCGAGCGACGCTGGCGTGGCGGTTCACATGACCGATGGCCGCACCGTGCAGGCTGACCTGTTGCTGGGCGCCGATGGCGGCTGGAGCCGCGTGCGCCAGCGGCTGTTGGGCGACGGCACGCCGGTCTCGACCGGCAAGCTGGCCTATCGGGCGATGGTCACGCAGAGCACCTTGCCGCAGTCCCTACGCTCGAGTCAGGTCACGGCCTGGCTCGGTCCTGACCTGCATGTGATCCAGTACCCGGTGCGCGGTGGCGAATGGCTCAACGTGGTCGTGATCGTGCACGGCCAGATGCAGCGCGATATCGCGTCTTGGGACCATCGCGCCAACGCCGGGACGGTGCGACACATGCTCAAGCAGACCTGCGCACCCTTGCAGGACCTGGTGCAGTTGATCGGGCACTGGCGTTTGTGGGGTTTGAGCATCCGACCCCCCATGCGCAGCGCGAAAGAGCACGCGCGCGGCAGGGTGGCCTTGCTGGGCGACGCGGCGCACCCGATGGTGCCGTTTCTGGCGCAGGGCGCCGGCATGGCGATCGAGGATGCGCACGCCCTGTCCCAAGCGCTGGCCAAGCCTGGATCGGACCTGCCATCCGCGCTGCAGGACTACGCCAACGCGCGCTGGCAACGCAATGCGCGCGTGCAGGCCGCTGCGCTGCGCAACGGTGAGATCTTCCACGCCACTGGTCTGGTGCGCTGGGGGCGCGACGCCGCCATGAAACTGTTGGGCGAGCGCTTGTTGGACCTGCCCTGGCTTTACCAGGGACCGACCTGAAATGACCGTGGCGTGGCGTTTGCGCGCGCATCGCATTGGCGCTTGCGCCGCCTGGCTGGCATCCTTGGGCGGGGGTTGGGCGCAACCGCGCACGCGGCTCCCGGCGCGGCGGCGCTGCAAGGCATCGAGCATGTGGTGGTGATCTACGCGGAGAACCACAGCTTCGACAATCTGTATGGCCTTTTCCCGGGTGCCGAGGGCATCGCCAATGCGACGCTGCAGCAGCGCACACAGCTCGGCCATGACGGCAAGCCCTTGCCCGAACTGCTGCTGCTCGGACGCGACGGCAAGCCCGACCCGGCCTATCCGCACCTGCCCAATGCGCCGTTTCGCATCGACGCGGCGCCGGTGAACCGCGCACTGTCCGGCATTGTGCCGAGCCCGACCCATGACTTCTTCCATCACCAGGCGCAGGTCAACGGCGGCGCCAACAACCTGTTTGCCGCGATGTCCTCGGTCGGTGGCTGGACCATGGGCCATTACGACGGCAGCGCCTTCAAGCTCTGGCAGTGGGCGCGCGAGTACACGCTGGCCGACCACTTCTTCCAGGCCGCGTTTGGCGGCTCCTACCTGAACCACCAGTGGCTGATCTGCGCCTGCACGCCGCGCCATGCCTAGGCACCAGCGAGCATGCGCTTGCGGCTCGACGCCAGTGGCAAACTGGAGAAGCGCGCCGCCTCGCCGTCCGACAGCGTGGGCGCCGTGCAAATTGCGAGCAACAGCCTGGGCCGCAGCGTCACGCCCGACGGCTGGTCGGTCAACACGACGCAGCCGCCGTACCAACCGAGTGGCATATCGCCGGTCGCTGATGGTCAGCGCACCCACGCCAACCCCAAGGGTTTGCGCAAGGCCTTGTTCGATGCCGGTGAACCGATTCCGCCGCAAACGGCAACGACCATCGGCGATACGCTCTCGGCCAGGGGCATATCGTGGGCCGAGTATGCGGGTGGCTGGAACGCGGCGCTGGCCGATGGCATGCAGTCACCGGATGCGAAGCGCACGATCATCTACGAGCGCGCCGGGAACTCGCCCAATTTCCAGCCGCACCAGCAGCCGTTCAACTACTTTGCCCGCTTCGCGCCGGGCACACCGGAGCGCGCCCTGCACCTGAAGGACGGCGATGATTTCGTGGCTGACATCGGCGCGGGCAGGCTGCCCGCCGTATCGTTCTACAAACCTTCCGGGCGCGACAGCCAGCACCCGTTGGATACCGACATGCTTTCAGGTGACGCACACATGGCGGGCTTGCTGGAAAAGCTGCGCGCCAGCGCGCAGTGGCCACGAATGCTGGTGATCGTGACCTACGACGAAAACGGCGGCTACTGGGACCATGTGCCACCGCCGCGGGGGGTGAGCTGGGGTGATCGCTGGGGACCGGGTTCGCGCATCCCGGCGCTGCTAATCGGGCCGCACGTCAAGCGCGGGTTCATCGACTCTACGCCGTACGACACGACGTCGATCATCAAGTGCATCAGCAAGCGCTTCGACCTGCCGCCGCTGCCCGGTGTGCGCGCGAAGACGGGCGACCTGACGCCGGCGCTGTTGCCTTAGAGCCTTCCGAGCAGCAAGAACTCCATCAGCGCCTTTTGCGCGTGCAGGCGATTCTCGGCTTCGTCCCAGACCACCGATTGCGGTCCGTCGATGACCTCGGCCTGCACTTCCTCGCCGCGGTGCGCGGGCAGGCAGTGCATGAACAGGGCATCGGGCTTGGCCACGCTCATCATCTCGGCATCCACGCACCAGTTGTTGAAAGCGAGCTTGCGCGCCTCATTCTCGGCCTCATAGCCCATGCTGGTCCAGACGTCGGTGGTGACCAGGTCGGCACCGGTGCAAGCCTGCATCGGGTCGTTGAACACCTGGTAGCTCTCGGCCGAGCGCAACCCGGCGATGGACTGGTCCACCTCGTAGCCGCCGGGCGTGCTGACGTGCACCTTGAATCCCAGGATTTCGCTGGCCTGCAGCCAGGTGTTGGCCATGTTGTTGCCGTCGCCGACCCAGGCCACGGTCTTGCCCGCGATCGAGCCGCGGTGCTCGATGTAGGTGAAGATATCGGCCAGGATCTGGCACGGATGGAATTCATTGGTTAGGCCGTTGATCACCGGCACGCGCGAGTGCTGCGCAAAGCGCTCGATCTTGGTCTGCTCGAAGGTGCGGATCATGACGAGGTCGACCATGCGGCTGATGACCTTGGCGCTGTCGTCGATCGGCTCCGAGCGGCCCAGCTGGCTGTCGCCGGTTGTCAGGTGCACCACGCTGCCGCCCATCTGGTACATGCCGGCCTCGAAGCTCACGCGCGTGCGCGTCGAGGCCTTTTCGAAGATCATGGCCAGCGTGCGGTCCACCAGCGGCTGGTGCCGCTCGTATGTCTTGAATTTTTTCTTGATCAGCGCGGCGCGTTCGAACAGGTAGGCGTAGTCGCTGGCGGTCAGGTCGCTGAATTGCAGGTAATGCTTCATGGCTGATTTGCGATAGGGTTCAGTTGGTCTCGGCCAACAATTGCTTGATCAGCGGGCACAGGATGGCGACGACTTCGTCGGCCTCGGCGCGCGTCATGATCAAGGGCGGCACGAGGCGGATCACGGTGTCGGCGGTGACGCTGATCAGCAGACCGTTCTCGGCACAACGCCCGACCAGCGCGGCGCACGGCTTGGCCAGATCGACGCCCAGCATCAGGCCCATGCCACGGATTTCCTTGACGCTGCCGGCCGCCAGTTCGGGCTTCAATGTCTGTGCCAGGGCGCAGGCCAAATGCGCGCCGACCAGGGCCGCATTGGCCAGCAGACCGTCTTCTTCCATGATGCGGATGGTCTCGACGCCGGCGCGCATGGCTAGCGGGTTGCCGCCAAAGGTCGTGCCATGGCTGCCGGGTTGGAAGATGTTGGCGGCCTTCGGGCCGGCGACGATAGCGCCGACCGGAACGCCCGAGCCCAGGCCCTTGGCCAGCGGCATCACATCGGGGACGACGCCCGCCCATTGATGGGCAAACCATTTGCCGGTGCGGCCCATGCCGCATTGCACTTCGTCGATCATCATCAGCCAGTCACGCTCGTCACAAAGCTGGCGCACCGCGCGCAGGTAATCGGGCCGCATCGGGTTGATGCCGCCTTCGCCCTGGATCGCCTCGAAGAACACCGCGACCACGTTCGGATTGCCCTCGGTCGCCTGCTTGAGGCTTTCGATGTTGTTGATCGGAACCCGGATGAAGCCTTCCACCAGCGGGCCGAAACCGGCCTGGATCTTGGGGTTGCCGGTAGCGCTCAGGGTGGCGATGGAGCGGCCATGAAAGGCCTTTTCGTAGACCACGATTTCAGGGCGCTCGATGCCCTTGTCATGGCCGAACTTGCGCGCCAGTTTCAGCGCGCCTTCATTGGCTTCGAGGCCGGTCGAGCAGAAAAAGACGTTGGTCATGCCCGAGAGCTCGACCAGCTTCCTGGCCAGCACCTCCTGATTCGGCACGTGGTAGTAGTTGGAGGTGTGGATCAGCTTGCTGACCTGGTCTTGCAGCGCCGGCACCAGCTTGGCGTGGTTGTGGCCCAGGGTGTTGACGGCAATGCCGCCGAGCGCGTCCAGATACGACTTGCCGTTGACATCCCAGACGCGGCAACCCTGGCCGTGCGACAGGGCGATCGGCAGGCGGCCATAGGTGTTCATGACATGGGGCGAGGCGGCTTCGATGAAAGAGGCGTTCATGGTCTTCCTGCAAATGAAATCGGCCCGTTCAATGGCGGGCCGTTGAAACGGGATTTTAGTACCGGCGAAACACGGAAACAAAAAAGCCGTCTTGCGACGGCTCCCTTGCTTTTCTTTGCTGACAGCGCACCCGTTACAAACGGCGGATCAATGTTCCTGAGAAATTTGATCCGTGCGATTTGCCTGAAATCAGGCGGCTTTGGCGACCAGGGCTTTCACCTTGGTCGACAGGCGGCTCTTGTCACGAGCTGCCTTGTTCTTGTGGAAGATGCCCTTGTCGGCCACGGTGTCCACCACGGCTTGCATCTTGCCGAACAATTCGGTTGCTTTGGCTTTGTCGCCAGCGATAACAGCCTTTTCCACATTCTTCACCGCCGTGCGGTATTTCGAACGCAGCGAGGTGTTGGCGGCGTTGATCTTGACGTCCTGACGGACGCGCTTGCGGCCCGACGCCAGGCGCGGGTTCTTTTTCTTGGGTTTTCCAGATGCCATAAAAGTAGTTCCTTGAGTCTGTGGATGTTGTCAGCAAAGCCTGTAATTCTACCAGCTATGGCGGGGATTAGGCCGACCGACCATTCCGGGCAGGGGAGACGGCTACACTTCGGGCCGTGAGTCTCCTCAAATCCGCTTCTGTTGTCTCCCTGCTGACCTTGATGTCACGCATTACCGGCCTGGCGCGCGAACTCCTGATTGCCTCGACTTTCGGCGCCAGCGCGCTGACCGATGCCTTCAATGTGGCGTTTCGCATTCCCAATCTGTTTCGCCGCTTTTTTGCCGAAGGCGCCTTCAGCCAGGCTTTTGTGCCGGTGCTGGCTGCAACCAGGGCCACGAACGGCGAGGAGGCGACAAAGGCGCTGATCGACCGCGTTGCCACGGTCCTGGCCTGGGCCCTGCTGGTGGTCAGTGTCGTCGGCGTGCTGGCGGCACCGGCGCTGGTGTGGCTGATGGCCAGTGGTTTGCAGCAGAATCCGCATGGTTTTGACTTGGCCGTCGTCATGACGCGCTGGATGTTCCCGTACATCGCCTTCATGTCCCTTGTGGCACTGGCCGCCGGGGTGCTCAATACCTGGAAGCGCTTTGCCGTGCCGGCGGCAACGCCCGTGCTACTCAATCTGTGCATGATCGCCGCCGCCTGGTTCGGCGCGCCGTGGTTCAAGACATTGGGGCTGGAGCCGATTTCCGCACTGTCGGCGGGCGTTCTGATCGGCGGCATGCTGCAGCTCGGCGTGCAGGTGCTGGCCCTGAAGAAGCTCGCGCTGGCCCCCACCATCGGTTGGCGGCGCGGCGCACTGCAGGCTGCGTGGGCCGACGCCGGTACCCAAGCCATCGTCAAGCTGATGGGGCCGGCCTTGCTGGGTGTCGGTGTCGCCAATCTGTCGATGCTGATCAATACCCAGATCGCCTCTCATCTTGCGCCCGGCAGTGTCAGCTGGATTACCTATGCCGATCGCTTGATGGAGTTTCCCACCGCACTGCTCGGCGTCGCCATGGGCGTGGTCCTGATGCCGCAACTGGCCACGGCGCGGGCCAATGGCGACGGCGCGCGCTATTCCGCGATGCTGGACTGGGGGCTGCGGCTGGTTGTGCTGTTGGCGCTCCCGTGCGCGGTGGCACTGGTCGCCTTCGCCAAACCACTGGTGGCGGTGCTATACCACTACGGTGCCTTTTCCGAGCAGGATGTGCGGCAGACGACTTCGGCGCTCATGGGCTACGGCGCCGGATTGCTCGGACTGGTCGCCATCAAGGTGCTGGCGCCCGGCTACTACGCCAGCCAGGACACGCGCACGCCGGTGCGGGTGGCTGTGGCCGTTCTGGTGATCACGCAGTTGCTCAATCTCGTGCTGGTCCCGTGGTTCGCGCATGCGGCTCTGACCCTGTCAATCGGCCTTGGCGCCATGATTAACGCATTCTGGCTGCTGCTTGGCCTGCTCAAGCGCGGCAGTTACCGCCCGGAGCCGGGTTGGTCCATCTTCGCGTTGCAGGTTTTGGTGGCCACGGCCTTGTTGCTGCTCTTTCTGCTGTGGGCCAACGGGGCATTTGCCTGGACCCAGATGCGCGGCGAACCTTTAAGGCGCATCATGTTGCTGGCGATGGTGCTGCTGGCCTGCGCCGCGATTTATTTCGCGGCCTTGTGGGCCACGGGCCTGAAACTGCGCCAGTTCCTGCGGCGCTAGTTGCCGAATCGGGATTTCACGGGAAGAATGTTGTCATGAAGCTGTCATTGACGCCACCAACTGCCCTCGAGTATTTTGCCTCGCTGGTGCAGAGCGACGCCGAGTTTCCGTTGCTGGAGGCCGCAGCCAGCCTGGCGCAGGACGAATACCCAGACCTGAACATCGGGCAGGTGCTGGCCGACGTCGATCACATGGCGGCGCGGCTGCGCCGCCGCCTGCCCGCCGATGCCGGCTCCTTGCAGAAACTGCGCCTGCTCAATCAGTTCTTCTTCCAGGAGCTCGGTTTTGCTGGCAACGTCAATGATTTCCACAACCCGGACAACAGTTACCTTAATGTGGTGCTGCACACGCGCCGTGGGATCCCGATCTCGCTGGCCGTGCTGTGGCTGGAACTGGCGCAGGGCCTGGGGCTGGCGGCGCGCGGCATCGCGTTTCCCGGGCATTTCATGCTTAAGGTGAATCTGCCCAACGGGCAGGTCGTGATCGGCCCGCTGGACGGTCAGTCCCTGAGCCGAGAAGCCCTGCTGGAACGACTCGAACCCTTCCGCGACAGCGTTGCCATGGCCGATGATTCGCAAGCGCCGCTCAGTCTGTTCCTGCAGTCGGCAACGCCGCGCGACATCATCACCCGGATGCTGCGCAATCTCAAGGAAATCCATGCCGGCCAGCAGGACTGGCCTCGCCTGATTGCCGTGCAGGATCGCCTGATCGTGCTGCAGCCGCTGGCCTGGACCGAGTACCGCGACCGCGGCCTGGCGCAGGCGGGGCAGGGCAATTTCCGGACGGCGCTGACGGATCTCGAGTTCTACCTTGCGCACGCGCAGGGGGTGGATGACCGCGGGGAAATCGCCTGGCGCGTGGCCGAGATGAAACGGAGCAGCATTTGAGCATGCGGTTGCGGTCGGTTCCACAACATGCCCATGCAAACGACCTTGAGTTGTGCGATGCAAATGCTGATCGGTGCGGTGCTGCCGGCTATGGCCGATGAGGTTGCTGTGCCCAGCCACCACCGCCCCAACGGTTTCCAGAATAATGATGCGGACTTTGTCCAGCCGGGTCTGGGCGCGCTGCTGAAGTGGAAGCTCGAAGCCCTGCGTCAGGGCCTGCCGCGCCCGCCGCGCGTGTCGACGCCTGTTGTCAAGCCGGACTTGGCCCTGGTCCACGGCAATGCGACCGCAGGCGCGGCGATGCAGCCGGCGACCACCTGGATCGGCCATGCGACCATGCTGGCGCAGCTCGGCGGGCTCAACTTCATCACCGACCCGATGTTTTCCGAACGCGCCTCGCCGCTGAATTTTCTCGGCCCGAAGCGGCGGGTAGCGCCGGGTCTGGCGCTGGCCGAATTGCCGCATGTCGATGTGGTGCTTATTTCGCACAACCACTACGACCACCTTGACGAGGCCAGCGTGCGCGCGCTCAACACGCAGGGCGGCGGCCCACCGCTGTTCCTGGTGCCGCTCGGTCACAAGCAATGGCTGGCCGGGCGAGGCATCGCCAATGTGGTCGAACTCGACTGGTGGCAGTCGCACACGGTCGGCACGGTCGAGATCGTGTTGACGCCGGTGCGGCACTGGTCCAGCCGCAGCCTGAGCGACCGCATGCAGGCGCTGTGGGGCGGCTACGCTGTGTTCGCTCCGGATCTGCACCTGTTCTTTCCCGGCGATACGGCGTATTCCGGGGATTTTGAGATGATCCGTCAGCGCTTCGCGGCGCGCCCCGATGGCGGCGGTTTCGACCTTGCGATGTTGCCCATCGGCGGCTACGCGCCGCGCTGGTTCATGGCATCGCAGCACATCAACCCGCAGGAGGCGGTGCAGATCCACCTCGACCTGGGCGCAAGGCGTTCGGTCGGCCTGCACTGGGGAACCTTTGAATTGACCGACGAGTCGCTGGACGAGCCGCCGATCCAGCTGGCGCTGGCGCGCAAGGCACTGCGCCTGGCCGACGAGGCATTCTTTGTCATGGCCATCGGAGAAACCCGCGTGCTGCCGCGCCGAATGCCTGATCTGGCCCGGGCGGCGCCAGCGTCCGGCGCATCGCCGGCATGAAACAAGGCATCAATTGATGTGTCAGTGTGTAATTCTAATTCGCATTAGAAACTGAATTTAATATCCAGTTCCAACAGGCAATCGACTTGACGACTTGCGGCTGCTGCTCCAGATGTCGCAAACCATCAACGAGTTGATCCTCTAGGGCATC